>Ga0208133_1000567_pt1 | contig 14264 bp, 18 predicted proteins | sample ColrivemetaGS535_FD_187595 | JGI IMG/M metagenome (GOLD analysis project Ga0208133, IMG submission 187595) | Estuarine microbial communities from the Columbia River estuary, USA - metaG S.535 (SPAdes) (version 2) | ecosystem: Environmental > Aquatic > Marine > Intertidal zone > Estuary | place... | reverse complement strand
TATTTGGATGCGGAGGGAGACGAAATAGATTTTATCAATGTCAAAGTTCCTGCAGCCTATGCCACAGATAATTACTGGATGCCCTTTGTGCACAATATGCCCAGAATACTATTTGATACTACAAAGAAGTTTATTTCTTTTGAAGACAATGCTGGAGTGCACGCTTTAAGAATGCCACCAGCTGTTTTGAAAAAAATAAATAACAAAGATAAATCTGAAACCAATCCCTATAAAAACTTAGTGGAGCTCCTTAGAAAAACAAGACCTCAGTTCAATAGAAATGAATACTATCAAGTCATGCAGCCTCTCAGAGATATTAAAAATAATATCGATTATACTTTAGAATCCTATATTGAATTTAATAGCGAGCCGGTCTTCAATGATAATACCCCTAGGTTGGCTATTCAATTTTTACCTGAAGTCATACATCGTATTTTTCAAGACAAGGATAGCATTGGCTATTTTACAGTGAAAGACTTTGTTAAAGAAGAAAATAAATTTTATACCCGAAGTCATACATCGTATTTTTCAAGACAAGGATAGCATTGGCTATTTTACAGTGAAAGACTTTGTTAAAGAAGAAAATAAATTTTATTACCCTGATCTTGTTTACAACGGGTATGACTCTAGTCATTCAGCTAACCTCGGTACCTTTTTTGCAAAACAACCCATCACACATTCAAGAGTCATTAGTGGTAAATCAATGAATCATGATTTTGTAATTCAACTAAATTATGAAAATAATATTACTACAATACTTATAGATAAACAAATGGTAATGGCCATTAGTGGAAATAAAAAACCCCTTCAAATGGTAGAAAAAAGAAATAACCTTCCTACAATAGAAAATTTATTACTGCTAATAGCTTATGCAGAAATATTTCAACAACCTGGATAAACAAACTATTGCATGCGAATTGTAAGTTATAATGTCAATGGAATTAGAGCCGCTGTTAAAAAAGGGCTTATAGAATGGCTAACAGCATATCCCGTAGATATTTTCTGTGTTCAAGAAACCAAGGCTAGCGAAAATGATATCGACCTTTCTTTATTTACAGACCTTGGCTACCATGTATCCTGGTTCTCTGCGCAAAAAAAAGGCTATAGCGGTGTAGCTGTTTTTAGTAAAATCAAGCCCGACCTAGTGCAAACAGGTAATGGGTTTGAAATGAGTGATTTTGAGGGCAGGGTCATTAGAGTAGATATAGGGGATCTCACCATTGTAAATGCCTATTTCCCCTCGGGAAGCAGTGGCGATGAAAGACAAACCTATAAATACCAATGGTTAAAAGAGTTTGAAACCTATTTAAAAAAATTGGCGAAGAAACGTCCCAAAATTGTACTTGCTGGCGACTATAATATTGCCCATCAAGAAATTGATATTCATGATCCCAAAGGCAATAAAAAATCTTCTGGTTTTTTACCCGAAGAAAGAGCCTGGATGGATAGCTTTTTAAAAAATGGATGGATAGATAGTTATAGAAAAATAAATCCTATTGCCACAGGTGGTTATTCTTGGTGGACCCAAAGATTCCCGAGTGTAAGGCTACAAAATAAAGGATGGCGTATTGATTATTTATGCACCACAGAAGCCCTAGGAAGCTCTATTAAAGCCGCCACCATCCTACCTATGGTAAAACATAGCGACCACTGCCCAAGCCCTAGCAAGCTCTATTAAAGCCGCCACCATCCTACCTATGGTAAAACATAGCGACCACTGCCCGATTGTTTTAGAATTAAAATAAAATATAAAATTATTTTCATGAAAGTGTATAATATTAGTTTTCAAATTGATCCGGTTGTAGAATTTCAATGGTTGGAATGGATGAAAAATAATTTTATTCCTAGCTTAATGTCAAGTCAAAGTTTTACAGAAAATAAATTTTACCAAATTAAGGTGAACGCCGATCAATCGCCTACTTATACCTTGCAACTTTATTGTGACAACATTGAGCTATGGCAGGCCTATCAAGAATTACAGGCAAATGACCATTTAAAGGAAGTACAGCATGCCTGGGGTGAAAAATGCTACTATTTTTGCACCGAAATGCAAATTGTGAATTGAATGTGGATAGATTAAATGGCGGAAACGCAAGGCAGGCCTATATTTCAGCCGATTATCAATGAAACTCAATGCCAGTATGGGTTTCATATGTTTTTCATTGAATACATAATACTAACGAATTAGATGATTTTGCTCGAAAACCTTACTATTTAAGGGTTTCAAGCGATATATAAAAATGCATTTTTAAAAAAAATATTTTTTCAATTGATAAAACCCGATAAATTTGTTACATCGTTTTAACCTTATAAAAAACACATCTATGAACAAAGCAGAATTGATCGCTCACATTGCTGACAATGCAGAGATCGCAAAAACACAAGCTAACGCAGCTTTAGACGCATTTATCGAAGCAGTTACAAAAGCCTTGAAAAAAGGTGATAAAGTAACTTTAGTAGGATTTGGTACATTCTCAGTTTCTAAGCGTGCTGCTCGTATGGGCCGCAATCCACAAACTGGAGCTGCTATCAAAATCAAAGCTAAGAAAGTTGCAAAATTCAAAGCAGGTAAAGAATTGAGCGGTAAATTATAGTTTTAGTGACTAAAATCGCTTAATTACAAGATTTTGAAAAAAAACCCTCGTATGTGCGAGGGTTTTTTTATTTTTGCTGTCCAATCAACAATTAACAAAAAACAAGAATATGGGAAGAGGAGATAAAAAAACAGCTAAAGGAAAAAGATTTAAAGGTTCTTTTGGCGTAAGCAGACCACATAAAGTGGCTAGCAAAGGCGCTAAAGCGGCTACTGCTGTAAAAACTGAAAAAGTAACTGCCCCTAAAGCAGCGGCTGTAAACAACTGCTGCAAAAACTGAAAAAGCAACTGCCCCTAAAGCAGCGGCTGTAAAAACTGAAAAAGCAACTAAAGCGAAAGCTTAACACTTTGTAATAAGACCCCCGAAAGGGGTTTTTTATTTAACTTAAAGTATTTATGAAACGTATTTCGTTATTAATACTCTCTCATTTATTAGTAGCAAGTGCTATGGCACAATGCTCTATCTGTACCAAAACTGCCGGTCAAATTGGGCAGGAAGCGGGAAAGGGGTTCAATGCGGGTATACTATATCTGGCAGCTATGCCATTTGCCATTGCAGGCTATATCGCCTTTAAATGGTGGAAGCAGGATAAACCATAACCCCCCTTAATGAAAATATTTGAATCCATTAAGCTTTTACACAGAGTTTATAAATACAGTAAAAGCGATAAGGGCGAGTTTGCCTATATCAAAAAATCTATTCAAAAAGGAGACCTCGTTTTTGATATTGGCGCCCACAAAGCAGGCTACTTATATCAACTCTTACAAGAAACGGGTAAAGCAGGAAGCCTAATTGGTTTTGAACCTCAACAAATTCTTTTTACTTATTTAGAAAAAATAAAAAATCTATTTCATTGGGACAATGTGGTTATTGAACATATTGCACTATCCAATGTATCTGGCCAAAGTAATTTATACCTACCTGCCCTATTACATGGCAAGCTAAGCTCTCCTAGCGCCACTATTGTGGAACATGAAAACGATATTAATTTTCAAACCAATGAAAAAGTAATTATCACTACCCTGGATGAATACTGCGAGAAACATCAACTCATTCCTCAATTTTTAAAAGTAGATGTAGAGGGTAATGAATTAAAAGTTTTTAAGGGGGCAGAAGCTATACTTAAAAAACACAGGCCTAAAATTTTAGTAGAAATTGAAGCGAGGCATATTGGTAAAGAACAAGTGATGGAAACAATTCATTATTTAGAATCGCTGGGCTATCAAGGAAAAATTATTCAAGGAACTCATTTCATTCCAAGTGCCGAATTTACTTTTGAAAAATTTCAAGACTTTAATAATAAAGCCACTTACGCTAATAATTTTATTTTTGAATAAAGCGCTTTACAATAACTCCATCTAAAAAAGTTATTTGATAAAAATTAGTATTTAATAAAATGTTTGTGCAAATTTAAAAACATTAAAATTTGGTTTAGTACACTCCGAGGCTAAACTTATTTTCACTTTTTCTATATCTACCTGATTCATTTTACTGGCCATAATTAATTGCACCACTTTATTAAAGAACATTTCTTTTTTCTGTAAACCATCCTGCATGGCTAATTGATGTGCTTCCATCGCTTTTAATAAATCCGAAGTACCTTCTCTCTCAGTAGCAATGGTACTTACTACGGCTGGCGCCAATTGACTAGATGTATTTTCTGCAATCATTTGTTTTAAATGATTGACAAATATTTGCGCATTGGGTCTGTCGCTTTTATTCACTACAAATACATTGGCAATTTCCATTAATCCCGATTTCATCATCTGCACTTCGTCGCCCGCTTCTGGCACTAAGACAACCACGGTGGTATCGGCCAAGGAGGCTATCTCTACCTCTGATTGCCCCACACCCACTGTTTCCACTACGATATAATCAAAGCCAGCCGACTGCATTAAAGTAGTCATGGAAAGCATGGCCATATTAAGGCCCCCTAAATGCCCTCTTGAAGCAAGAGATCTTATGTACACCTGAGGATGCAAATACCAATCCTTCATGCGAATACGATCACCTAAAATTGCTCCTTGATGAAAAGGAGATGAAGGGTCCACGGATAGCACCGCTACTTTCTTCCCTTCCTCCACCCATGTACTAATAAGCGCATTAATTAAAGTGCTTTTACCTGCACCAGGAGGACCCGTAATACCCATGATAGGAACCTGAGCAGGCACTAATGCTTCTAAAAAAGTATTGGCAGCTACTACATTATTTTCAATAAAGGATATAGCCTTGGCTAATAAAAGAAAATCTCCTTTAGCCACCCCTTGTTTAATATCGGAAATTGAATGCATATTTATTTTCTGATAATTTTATAATTTTTAAAATCAAAAGGTCGAATGCCTGTTAATTTTTCAAAAAGGTACAAGCATTTATTTTTAAAAGAAAACTTTTTTTGAGAAAGGTCTAAATCAATTACCCAATTTTGTCTTTGTATTCTATCCAGCATGACTTTTGGATGCGTGCCCGTAAATTTTTCTAAAGAATCAAAACCCGTGAAATCATAATCGGCGGGACTTGATTTTATTTTTTCCATTTGGGTATCATCGTTCCAATAAACACTACTCTCTTTAATTTTTTGGCGCATCTGTGTGGGACTCTTTACCCAGCCATAATGATAAATGCTTGCCTCAACACAGGCCACAGGTAATTTCGCTTTGCCTATTCTAAAACCCTGCGCATCTCGATAAGCGGAAATGGCTTTATTATTTCTAATAATTCTAATTTCATGTGCATACCATTTTCTACTATCGCCCACATAATCATAAGTACCATAAAAATGTTTGTACTTAAATAAAAGGCCTTGCACTTCTGTATCAGAAGCATACTTTTCACAAGCTGTTCTTATCGAAGGATGATACTTTTCATGCACTACCTCATCCCCCTGAATATAAAATGCCCAAGTATATTCATCGCCAATTAAATGAAAGGCCTTATTGGTTTCGTCTGCTAAAACAGCACCTCCTTTTCTTAAGTTTTTATTCCAAACAGAGTGGTGTATTTTAATTTTAGGATCTCCAATAGCTTCCATTAAAGCAACTGTTGCATCGCTAGAATCTCCAATTAAAACAATCATTTCATCCACCACGGGTAATATAGAACGGATGGCTTCCACAATGGGAAAGTCATTGGTAACTGCATTTTTAATAATTGTAAACCCCGCTATTTTCATACCCGCTTAATTTGTACTTCAAATAACCGAAAACTTTTGCAACTTGCCTATTGTTTTATCTAAACTTTGAGGCAAAGAGATTATTTTTGAAGTATAAGCAATTTTATGTCTACCACCATTTGTTTTGATTTTGGCAACACACGTTTAAAAGCAGCCATTTTTACCAATGCCTCCTTGATTGAATTGCGTGTTTTAGAAACCGGCTCTATTCAAGAAATTGAAAAATTAGTTGCTGAATTTGCTCCGGAAAAAACCATTTTATCTTCCGTTATTCATCACGATAAAGCGATAGAAACCCTGCTTTCAAAAAGTACTCAATTTCATTTATTGGGACCTAGTACTCAAATTAACTTTACCACTCCCGTCGGCAAGCCAGAAACCATTGGCGCGGACCGCTTAGCCTTAATAGCTGCTGCCGTGGATCAATTCCCTAATGAACATAATTTAGTTATATCCTTGGGCACTTGTATCACTTATAATTTTATCAATAATACCCATGCTTTTTTAGGGGGAAGTATTTCCCCAGGTATGCAAATGCGCTTTAAAGCAATGCATGAACAAACTGCCCTTTTGCCCCTTATTAGCCCCTCCAACGAGTTTCCCTTGGTCGGTTATGATACTAAAACCAATATCCTTAGCGGCGTCATTTTAGGCATGGCAGCTGAAATAGATGGCATTATTACAGCATATGAACAGAAATATGGCAAATTTAACGTGCTATTAACCGGTGGAGACATTTCTTATTTTGTGCCTCATTTAAAAAAGAGGATATTTGCCGACCAAAATTTAATATATAAAGGACTGTATGCTATTTGCGAAAAAAATAATTAGGTTAACCCCCTTTCTAGGTTTAGTTTGTTTTATCACCCCAACTAAGGCTCAAATTAACTCCCCTTTTTCTAGGTATGGATTAGGCACTGAAATAGTGAATAATCAAAATGTAACTAGTCAGGCAATGGGCGGTTTTTCTGCGGCTTACACTGCTTCTATGAATGGCAGCTTTGGACAAAGCGTTAATTTCAATAACCCTGCTTCCTATGGTACTATTTATATGACCACTTTTGACTTAGGGTTGAACTTTAATAATAATAATTTAAGTAAGTTATCAAGCCCCACTGGCAAAGAAAAATCTACTTATTTAATTCCTAATTATATCTTAGTGGGTTTACCCATGGACAAAAATAAAAAAACAGGAATGGCCTTTGGCCTAAGGCCTGTCACTCAAATTAATTACGCAGTTAACGAAACAAAAAAGATTTCTTCTGGCGATACCATTTTCAATAATTATATTGGACAAGGTGGATTAAACCAGGTCTTTGTTGGTGTTGGTAAGTCTTGGAAATACTTTAGTATTGGAGCCAATACAGGCTTTAATTTAGGACGCAGGAAAATTGAAAATATAAAATCATTTAAAAACAGTACCGATTCTAATTATTTTTTCCAATCTACTTCTAATACCAATACTGTATTTAGTGGCGCTTTTTTTCAATGGGGTCTGTTAGGAGAATTTCCTATTTATAAAATTCAAAAAGGAAAAGGTGTTCAAAAAACAGAATACTCATTAAGTTATGGTGCTACAGGTACCTTGGACCAGACCATGAAAGGCAAACAAGATATGGTACGCTCTACTGGTAATTTTACAGCTTCCGCTTCTACTCCTTTAGATACTGCTATTTCTCTTAAAAATATCAGAGGCAATGTGAAAATACCTGCCATGTATACCTTAGGCTTAGCCTTGCATAAAAAAGAATTTGATACAAGAGGAAGTTACGATCAATGGGTATTGGGTGTAGAATACAATAGCGCCGCTTGGCAGGACAAGTATAGCTTCTATGGACAAAAAGATGTACTCTCTAATTCTTGGATGCTTCGTTTAGGGGCACAGTTTTGTCCTAATGCTTTTAACTATGAAAGTTATTGGTCTACAGTTACTTATAGAGCAGGCTATTACACCGGAAAAGATTATATAAACATAGACAATAAGGGCTTGAAAATCTCTGCCTTGACTATGGGATTGGGGCTACCTATTAGAAAATATCGTTCATACGATTTACAATATACTTTACTAAATTTAGCATTGCAAGTAGGCCAAAGAGGTTCTGGTGTTAACGATTACAAAGAAAGCTTTGTACAATTTTCATTAGGTTATAGCTTGAGTGATGTTTGGTTTAATAAACGCAAATATGATTAATAACTTATTATATAAAAATACTAAACTAGCAGTTGCTTTACTAAGTAGCTGCTTTTTTATGCTGGCCTGCGAAAATAATGTCAATGAAGTACAGGCATTAAGTGCACGTATTGGAGGTATTGATGTGGGCAAAGACGTTTCTATTTTTATTAGTACCGATGGAAAAATGACAGCCAAATTAACGGCCCCATTAATGAAAAAGTATTTATTGGATAGTGGTAGGATGGTAGAATTTCCAAACACTATTAAAGTAGATTTTTATAAAGACAGCCTTCATATTGAAAGTAAGCTTAGCGCCGATTATGCCAATTATAAAGAGGAAGAGAATAAAGTATTTTTAAAAGACAATGTAATTGTATACAATGTGCTAGGCGATACTTTATGGTGCAAGGAAATGATTTGGGATCAAGTGACCAATAAGTTCACCACCGATAAAGAAGTGATTGTAAAACAACATAACCCCATTGCTAAAATTTATGGTAAGGGTTTTGAAGCCAATCAAGATTTAAGTGATATTCATATTTTTAAACCGCAATCAAATAGTTTTGCCATACTATCCGATAGTACTGGCAACAACCCTAAATAAATTCATTGTATGGAATACAGAAAAATGGGAAAGACTGGCTTACAACTAAGTACACTTAGTTTTGGAAGCTGGGTTACTTTTCACAAACAAATTAACGACAGTATTGCCGATGAACTAATGGGCATTGCCTATGATGCAGGCGTTAATTTTTTTGACAATGCAGAAGTGTATGCAGCAGGAGAAAGTGAGAAAATGATGGGGCGCGTGTTAAGCAATAAAAAATGGGATAGAACTTCAATTGTTTTATCTTCTAAGGCTTATTTTGGATGGAGAGGCAAAGCAAATAAACCCAATCAAACAGGACTTAGCAGAAAGCATTTAACCGAGGCCTGTCATGAAGCTTTAAAAAGATTAGAAACCGATTATCTAGACCTTTACTATTGTCATAGACCTGACAAAACCACCCCTATTGAAGAAGTGGTGCAAACAATGAACACACTTATTCAACAAGGAAAAATTTTATACTGGGGTACTAGCGAGTGGAGCGGCGTTGAAATTATGGAAGCCCACAGAGTAGCAGCTGCACAACATTTAATAGGACCCTCTGTTGAACAACCTCAATACAATTTATTTGAGCGTGCAAAAATGGAGAATGAATACCTTGAAATTTTTAAGAACGTAGGAATGGGTACAACCATCTGGAGCCCTTTAGCAGCAGGCCTTTTAACAGGAAAATACAACGATGGTATACCAGAGGGTTCTCGTTTTCAATTAGAAGGTTTTGAATGGTTAAGAGACCGTTGGTTAATGCAAGACAGGATTAAAAAAGTACAATTACTAGGGGCCATGGCAAAGGCCTTAAAAGTAAGTACCGCTTCTTTAAGCATTGCTTGGTGTATCAAAAACCCAAATGTAAGTACTGCTATTTTAGGCGCTACGAACAAAGCACAATTAGTAGATAATTTAACAGCCATTGATACGGCCGCCTTATTAACGGCAGAGATGATGGAACAAATTGAAAATATTGTTGAAACAAAACCAAAATTACCTGAGTGGTAATGACTAATTTTGAAATTGAATAAACCATTTATATGCTTTTCGCAATAGTTGCTTCTATTATTTTGATTGGCTTTTTCTCAGGCTACGAAATTGGCTTTGTGAGTGCCAACAGGTTAAGCCTAGAGCTTAAAAAAAAGCAGGGCCATAGGTCAGGAAAAATTATTGCGAATTTCTTAGAAACACCTACCCAATTTATTGGTACTTGTTTAATTGGTTTAAATATTTCCTTGGTGGTCTTTGGCATTCAATTCGAAGGCTTATTAGATAAATATATTTGGGAGAGATGGGAACTAGGCCCCTACTCCATTTTACTAGGCAATACTATTTTATCTACTTTAGTGATATTACTTATAGGTGAGCTTGTACCCAAGGCTATATTTAAAGCCAGGGCGGCGAGCATGATTACGCTGTTCGCCCCTTTGGCACAATTTTTTCATTTATTGTTTAGGCCCATCACTATATTACTGGTGAACCTAGCGCAGTTTGTATTGAAATATTTATTTCAATCATACATAAAAAAGAAGGCTTCACTAAAGTAGATCTTGCACATTTTGTACAACAAACAAAGCAATCAAAAGAACAACAAGATTTAAATACCGATTTATTTGAAAATGCATTAAGCTTACCCGATATAAAAATTAGAGAGTGCTTAGTGCCTAGAACAGAAATTGTGGGTGTGGATCTTAGTACTTCTATTCAAAGCCTAAGTGAGGTCTTTATTGAAACTAAATTAAGTAAGCTCATTGTTTATGATGAAACCCTCGATGTAATTGTGGGTTATGTGCATCAATTAGATTTATTTAAAAAGCCTACTCATATTGCTTCCATTTTGCACTCTATTCCACTTGTTACAGAGAGTATGAATGCAGCAGACCTTATCAGTTTGTTTTCTAAAAAAAGAAAAAGCATTGCTTGGGTGGTAGATGAATTTGGAGGCACTGCTGGTATTGTTACCATGGAAGATGTACTTGAAGAAATTTTTGGAGAAATTGAGGATGAATATGATGAGCAGGATTTGATTGAAAAAAAGCTTTCAGATACGGAGTATATATTTAGTGGGCGCCTAGAGCTTGACTACTTATATGAAAAATATGGAATAGATTTTTCTGCAGACAGCTCTGAAACCCTCAGTGGCTATTTAATTCAATACCACGAGTCCATTCCTAAAATGCGCGCAATTATCCATTTGCCTCATTTTGACGCTGAAATATTGGCCGTAAGTGATACCCGAATTGAAAAGGCAAAAATTAAAATCCGCTAGTCCTTTTTTTGATTTTTGGACCCCCTTTTTCCACCAGAACCCTTAACTTTAGCCCTCATTGAAAATGTATTATGGCACTATTTGACCGATTTAAAAAAACAGATGAATCAGAGATGTCTTTCATCGATCATTTGGAAGTATTAAGGGGTACGATTGTGCGTTCATTAAGCGCTGTATTAATTACTTCTCTTGTCATATTCCTTTATCGTGATTGGGTTATGGACAATGTAATCACGGGTCCACTGAATTCAGATTTCATTACTTATAAAGTATTCTGTGATTTAAGTCATTGGTTACATTTAGGAGATGCACTTTGTATGCCTCCTGTGAAAGTATCTTTACAAAGCACCACTTTCGGTGGCCAATTTTTAAGCAGTATTAGTATGGCCTTTGTGGGTGGTTTAATTATAGCCTTCCCTTTTATATTTTATCAAATATGGTCATTCATAAAACCTGCATTAAAAGAAAAAGAAGTTAAGAATACAAGATTCATGATTTTTTGGGTTTCTTTATTTTTCTTCATGGGTTCCGCTTTTGGATTCTTTGTACTAGGTCCCTTTACTTTTAATTTTTTAGCAGGCTTTCAGTTGGGTTCAAAAGGAGCCATCACCACTATTCCAACCTTTGCCGATTACTTAGATAATTTAACCAACTTAATATTAGGTTGTGGTATTGCCTTTGAATTACCTGTCATCGTATTTTTATTAACCAAAATTGGTTTAATCACGCCTAAGTTTTTAAGTACTACGCGTAAATATGCAGCGGTTATTATTTTATTGGTGGCTGCCTTTATTACACCAAGCCCAGACTGGTATAGTCAATTAATTGTTTTTATTCCTTTATATACTTTGTTTGAATTCAGCATCTTCGTTTCAAGATGGGCACATAAGTCTGTTAAAAAAGCAGAAGACGAGGAGTGGGATTAAGATAAAGGCTGTTTAATAAATAGATAAGACTAAAATATTTATAATAAATTTTTATCCATAAAATTAAAAATATGAATTTCGTATTTGATGCTACCAAACCTATTGCATTAGGCGCCGACCACGCTGGTGTCGATTTTAAAAATACCATCAATGCTTGGTTGCAAGAAAAAGGATATACCACCAAGGACTTTGGTACTTATACTACCGATTCTGTCGACTACCCCGACTTCGCTCATCCCACAGCTACTAGTGTTGAAACAGGAGAAGCTGCTTTTGGTATTCTATTTTGTGGTAGCGCCAATGGTGTAGCCATGACAGCCAATAAGCATGCAGGTATTAGAGCGGGTTTATGTTGGCAAACCGATGTTGCCGAATTAACCCGTTTACACAATGATGCGAATATGATTTGTATTCCTGCACGTTATGTAAGTATTGAGCTTGCTAAAGAAATGATAGAAAAATTTATGAGTACTGCCTTCGAAGGGGGAAGACATCAAAATAGAGTTCAAAAAATTTCATGTTAATAATTTAAAAATTAAAAAATGCGTAAACTACTCGTTCTATTTTTAAGCTTTGTCACAGTTTTGGCTGTAGCACAAGGCATTGATGCCAACACTGCAGCAAAAGCAATTACTGCAGCAGGATTAAAAGAGCACTTAAGTATTATTGCTAGTGCAGAAATGCAAGGAAGAGAAACAGGCACGGAAGGTGAAAGAAAGGCAGCTGCTTATTTAACAAGCCAGTACAAAAAATTCAAATTAAAGCCAGGAAATAATGGCTCTTATTCATTGCCCTTCACTTTATACCAAGACAAAGTGCTTAGCTCTACTTTAAAAGTAAATGGTGAACCCTATACTTTAGATAAAGACTATTGGGTGAACGCTTCTTCTGTACCTCAAAAAGCTTTGAATACCAATGCTATTATTTTTGTAGGCAATGATTTCAATGATAAATCAACAGCCGATGTAAAAGGAAAATTATTGGTCGCTACAGAAAGCAAGGAAAGAAGCATGTATAAAATAATGGCTGCTCAAAAATTAGGCGCCTTAGGAATCATTATCATTGCAAACAATAATCCAAGCTATCCAAGTAATGTAACAGGTAGATTAAGTTTAAAACCAAGTACTGCTAGCAAATTTGTAAGCATGACTGTTTCTAAAAGTTTAGGTAGTCGTTTATTAGGAGGTAGCAAAGATTTTTCAGACCAAGAATTAGCCGATGTACCTAAAGGTGTCTATACCACTACTATCGATTGGACTGCTGAACGCGGTAATGGCGAAGTACTTAGTGCCGATATATTGGCTGTATTACCTAGTAAAGAAAAGACAGACGAATACATGTTTATAACCAGCCACTACGATCATGAAGGCATCAAGAACGGAGTCATTTATTACGGTGCAGATGATGATGGTTCTGGTACAGCAAGCGTAGTAGCTATTGCACAAGCATTTGCTGAAGCAAGTAAAAAAGGTTTTAGCCCTAAGCGTAATATTGTATTTATGAATGTATCTGGTGAAGAGAAAGGTTTATTAGGGTCTCAATATTATAGTGAGCACCCAGTGTATCCTTTAGAAAAAACATCTGTTGATTTAAATATTGATATGGTGGGTAGAATTGATCCTACTTATAAGGGTGATTCTATGAACTATGTTTATGTAATCGGAGAAGATAAATTAAGCAGCGATTTGCAACCTATCACAGATAAGGTGAATAAAAACTACAATATGGAATTGGATAGAAGATTCAACGATCCTAAAGATCCTAATCGTTTTTATTACAGAAGCGACCATTACAATTTTGCTGCAAAAGGTGTTCCCGTTATTTTCTATTTCAACGGAACACACGCAGACTACCATAAACCAACAGACACAGTGGAAAAAATTAATTTCGACTTAATGGAAAAAAGAGTTCGAATTATTTTTGAAACAGCTTGGGAAATGGCGATGAAAGAAGAAATGTTAAAAAGAGATTTGCCTTTGAATATGCCCGGTCGTTAGATTAAATAATCATTCAAAATACTAATTAAAATGGGTCTAATGAAAATCTAAGACCGGGAAATGGCGATGAAAGAAGAAATGTTAAAAAGAGATTTGCCTTTGAATATGCCCGGGAGATAGATTAAATAATCATTCAAAATACTAATTAAAATGGGTCTAATGAAAATCTAAGACCCATTTTAATTTTTTCTCTAATGACTTTTTCAGCGCCCCCCATAAACGAGGGCGCTGATTTTTTTTATAATACTAGTTGATTTATTTAAATAGAAATGAGGAAATATAATTTTGAGTGAACTTTGAGCTATGCGATAGAGAACGAAAAATTATATTTCGAATGAATATTTAAATAAAATAAAAAAGCCCTTAGAAATCTAAGGGCTTTTTTATTGGAAAAAACATTACTACTGGCCTAGTATGTAGGCAAAAATCAACGGCACTACAATGGTAGCATCGCTTTCTACAATAAACTTAGGTGTATGAATATCTAATTTACCCCAGGTAATTTTTTCATTTGGAACCGCACCAGAGTATGATCCGTAA
>Ga0208133_1000564_pt1 | contig 14315 bp, 42 predicted proteins | sample ColrivemetaGS535_FD_187595 | JGI IMG/M metagenome (GOLD analysis project Ga0208133, IMG submission 187595) | Estuarine microbial communities from the Columbia River estuary, USA - metaG S.535 (SPAdes) (version 2) | ecosystem: Environmental > Aquatic > Marine > Intertidal zone > Estuary | place... | reverse complement strand
TGAATCTCATGTTGCTTATATGTGTACCGTTGAATTATCGTCAAACATTGATTGGAATTTTTATGTTGGTGATGAAGAGTTCCAGATGATGAAGAATCAAGCAGTTTGGTTCTCAGGAACAAATCAACCACATTGGCGTCCAGATTATGATTTTCAGGAAAAAGACTATTACGACATTCTTCTTTTCCAGACACATGCAATCGATGACGAAAATCCTTTGTCAGAAGATCACTACGATGAGGGAGATGTTATTGGAAACGAATATGCAACCAAGTATGCACATCTTCTAAAGAATAGTATTGCTAAAGCACAGATGTCAGATGGTCGTTGTCAGTAATTTTCTGACTTATGATCTGATTCTTTAACACAACTACATCCGTTGCAACAAGTATCTGAAAATATCTTTACCGCTAGGTTTTGGTGTTCAAACTCGAACTCGTTTTCCCATGCGCTCTCTAAGTTATCTAGTATGGCCATAAATATATTATACCCTATCCCGTGCAAATCTGAAAAAATTTGTAAAACCACTTTAGCCTAAATCTGAATATTTTGTCCAGATGTATGATACACGATCTAAAATGTACACACCCAAAAAGATAGTGAGCACATAATCTCACTACCTCTTGGGTAGTACTACCTACTTAACATTTGCAAGGGTCTATGCGTGTACTACCCTCATCAAAAATAATGATACCTGTATCACCACATGCCTCACAAGTGTGAGCATACATTGCTGATGTCATTTAGTTACCTCCAAGAATAAAAGCGGTGATGATTGCTATTGCAACACCAACAAAGGCACCGATTGGGCCCATGTAATCGTACTCATCTAATAAGTCAATCATGTATGTGAAAGGGTTCATTAGTTTTCTTCTTTCTCTAAAAGGTATTGGTTATTTAATGGACGAGCATTGTTAGAAAACATAGCCTCAATCTTAGCCTTATCCTTCTCTCGTTGGATAGCATAGCGAGCCTGTTGCTCTTCTCTTAGTCGTTCTAGTGTATTCATTGTGAACACCTTTCTTTAGTTTGTATAGTAGAATACTACCAGATACCCTGCCAAAAAGCAAGTCGACACGCCGTCTATTGAATGTGATGTGCACCACATCGCAACGTCGAGTTATCCACAGGGTGTGCATAACCTATGTGACCCTTATCACAAAAATACTTTTCCGACACGCCCGAAAAACACCCTAAAATGTCAGACCCCCATGCTAGACTTACAGTATAAAGAAAAACAAGAGGTAAAGAAATCCTCTAAAAGAAAGGTGGTCTCAAATGACTACACTAGAAAAAACAATAGTATGCGTAGAGCATAACCCTTACTTCTCTGCTATCTCAGAGGTAGGAGATTTCCAATACACATTCTGCCAAGATTGTGAGCAGAACATAGATAGGTTCTGGTTAGACTTTGGAATGGAACGACTACCTATGTGGTCAGATTGGAGTGTTACTAAATGAGTAATTCTATTTTCGCTAAAGTCGCTACTGTAAGCGACTACCCTAGAGGTCTAATGAACCTCTGCCCATGTGGTCAGGTAGTGTTAGCACCTGCCCTATACCATGAGGGACAACCTTATTGGGAAAATCCTAATAAGTGTAAAGAATTATTCGAAGGAGTTAAATAATGAGTACCTATGTAACTGTTGCCTCTGTATGTGGTAAGTCATCTACATCTATTGACATGTATGACCTAGAGTTAAATGAGAATGTCGTGTGTTGCGATAATTGTAAATCTATTCTCATGTGTCGTAGTGCATGGGACTACCTATACAAGGAGGCTAAGTAATGACAACACTACAAGATAAACTAGATGCAGTAGCCCTAGTACTAGAGCCAGTACTATGGGAACTACTAGATGAAATTGAGGATAAATAAATTGTTAGTTATTTTAATTGCTATGACATGTTTCGCTTTTGTAGTGTGGATACATAACGGAGCATAGTTAATAAATAGATCCCCTGCTAAAATCGGGACGTCCCGTGTGACGGACATCACATGCGACACGCCGTGCTAGGACTTGACTTTTTGACATTTCTCTGATACTATTCTAGTATAACAATTAAATAATGATAAATAAAGCAATGAGCCTTAGCGAATAAATGTGACCTAAATCACAGTGAGCCTAAGCGAATAAGTGCCCAATTTGTCAGCCCCCTAAGATAAGATAGTCTTATCACTTAAAGAAAGGATGACATCCATGTCATACACTGTAACACTAGAAACCTTTTCAGGTTCTACAAAAAAAATCGCTTTCGCCTCTAAGGGTGCGGTTGCTCAATTCATTTCACAATACCCAACACAATTACCTGTTGGCGTAGCAGTAAAGGTATCATGTGACGCATTAGGCGTTACAGGTACTCTAAGAGGAAGTCGTGGTCTATAAATGAAAATTCAACACAATCTAAAATTTGTTACAGAATTTAAAGAAGGTCATCCTGTAACTGCACAAGTAATGGCCCTTGATGAAAGTACTCGTATCATGATGCTAGAGTCAATGCTAAAAGATTTAGTCGGTTCTCGTTTACAGCCTATCCTTGATGAAATTAACGAAAATGGGTCCTATGCAATTTTAAAGGTGGCCGAATAATGAAGTACACTCGAAAAACTTTTATCGATGTCTCGTCAATTCTAAACCAATTTGAAAACTCTATTGACTCTCATGTCTTTCAAGATTTAGTTTTTGAATTTAGCGAATTCTTTTTAGCGGACAATCCTAATTTTGATGAAACAAGATTTTGGGATGCTTGCGTTAAAACTGATGCACTAGTATAAATAAAAATCCTAAGCATGATTTAAAACTGCTTGATCTTTTCAAGAAAAATGCGACGTCGCGTTCGGGCGTGTCTGTGGATAACTTTTGTGACCTTTCTCACATGGGTTGAGCGTCTCATTATTTAAGATTGTCTCCCTATAATTTGATAAATGTCAGCCTGCCATGATAGGATTACAGAGTAATAAAGTAAATAAACTAATGAAAGGCGGACTTAAATGTCAGCACTAACTTATACAATAGATAACCTACTAGTAGGAAAACACTATCGCTCACGCTCTCGCCATGATGAGGGTACTATCTTACATGCTGAAAAGCGTGAAGGAATTTGGTATGGTGAAAACCTTGATGCCTATGCTATCGAAGTACGCTCTACTCGTGGCATCAAAAACTTTTGGGCAACAGTAACAGTAAGAACAGGAGAATAATAATAATGGGAAACTTAATTGAATTTTTGGTTGATTGTGTTGATTGCCATGATGAAGGCGTAATCTTTTGGGGTAACTCAGGAGGCGAATACGATACAGATTTTTGTGAGTGCAATAAGGGCGTGTCGCTTGAAAGTGAATACGCTGAATGGTACGCTAGTAGTGTAATGAACGAATACTATAAGGAGAACGCATAATGAATGACTATCTATACTCTGTAACCGCTACCTACGACTCTGCCTCTACCCCTAATTGGGTTGGGCGTTATAGTGATGCCTTAACTGCCGTTGAAACTTTCCAACAATTTGTTGATAGTGGAGATGCTAAGGAATACGCAACAATAAACTTATCTGAACCTTCAGGCAAGATGCACACAAAAACTTTCTACACTACAGGAATGGTGGTAACACGATAATGGGAAATAATACAGCAATAGACCTAGCAGAAAACATTGACATAAGCCTTGAACAGGCTATCGGTTATCACTTACAAGGTAATCACTATCCTCCAGTACCTCTAAGCATGGTACAGCCTTGCATCGAAGCAATAGATGCAGCCTATGATGAGGACTATGATAAATTTATTGCAATGCCTGAAGGCGTATTCTATAAGGGTATGAGTCATGCACCAGCCCATGCAATTATTGAACAGCATCACCTACATGCTTGGCTACCCCAGGAAGAATACTACGGTGAGGAAGATGCAGGTTATGAATTAGGATTGGGGCTAGAATAAAATGAATGCTACAATGATAAACATGGATTTAATACACGCAGATGATCTAAAACCAGACCAACTAATGCTTGGTGATTTAATTAAGGTTGGTCCAGACATTGTTGAGGTTATCTTTATTGAAAGTGACTCTACAGGAGATAATTACTCTGTACAAACAGAAAATGAATTTGGTGAGAAAGAGGTCGTTGAATTCTCTTACACCGATAGCATTGCTCTTTATGTCTTTACTGAGGATGAATAATAAGATGAACACATCTAAGTCCCCCGAAGAATTAAGGCGCCTAATGGAATTACGCAGATCCAATGCTGCATCGGCTATTAAGTCCAAAAAAGATTATTCTCGCAAAGGTAGACAAACGCAATTGCAAATGCTATTATTAAATAATGAAGACTAAGGATATCTCTTGAACCAATTATTTATTATACTAATGTTAATGATTGTATTAGCAAACATATTAGGAGCATCTGGTTCTTAATCCCCCGAAAGGGGCCACGTCGCAAAATCTTTGATTTGTCAAGTGCAACACGCCGTTTAAGATGTGATGTTTATCACTCCCGAAAATGTCACTAGGATTGGTATTTTTGACATTTCTTTGCTACAATTAAGGTATGAACAAAATAACCCCCGTTGTCCAAGATGTGAGATTTTTCTTTGCTGGCTGGAAAATGTCAGTAGGAAATGTTATACTTGGATTAACACCAAACAAAAGGAGAAACACAATGTCAGTAGCAACAAACACATACAAGGTAGGCGACCTCTACACTTCACAGAAGTCAAAGGTTACAGGAACAATCCTTGCGATTGACCCACAAGCAAATGGTAATGTTCGTGTGAAGTTAGATGTTAATGGAACACCTCGTTACACAACTTGGACACCTAAGCAGTAATTATCTTATTCCTGAGTATGAATTAAAACTACTCAACACCCCCCAACTAACAGAAAGAGACCTAACACATGGCACGACAAAAAGCAATCTCAGTAAAGATAGCAACACCAAAAGTAATCAAGGCACTAGAGCAATCACTTGCTAAACTAGAAGCAGATTACTCATCACAAGAAGCAAACGAAGCAAAGTACGAAAAGTTGCGTAAGGCTTGGCAGAAAGAAGTGCAAGACTACGCTATTGCTAACATCAAGAAGGCAGAAAACTTCCGTACTAACTTTCGTTCTTGGAACAATCAACTAAACATTGACTTCGACCTAACAGTATCAGAAAAAGATTTGCCTAAAGAGCCTGAGAAGGATTTTGAGACACTTCATGTTCATACTTATCGTGAGCAGAAAGAGGAAATCTCTAATGCTATCCGTATCCTAAAGATGACAGATGAGGAAGTAGTTTCTACTTCTACTTATCAAGCAGTTGCTCGTTATCTCTAATTAAATAGACAACCTGAGCAAGTTGTGAAACTGCTCACCCCAACTAATTTAAGGAATAAAATGACAACAACAACTACAACAACAACTACCTCAACAAATCCCTCTGCGGTTACTACTACGGCAACATCAACCCTTTTGCCATGGAATGGATTTGCAATTTCGGGCTTTGTTCTTTCACTTACTATTTGGCCAATGGCTTTTATCTTTAGCCCAATAGCACTTAGCCAATTCAAGAGAAATGGTGAAAATTGGAACAGAGGTAAAGGTCTTGCACAGGCAGGACTAATTATCGCAATAGTCTCAGCGGTTGTTACTGTATTGTTTTGGGACTACATGATGAGTGACCTGTACTACTAAAAAGTATTCGCCAGGCTGATTAGGGCGATCATAGAAATACTATAGAGCCAGTTCACACCAACTGCAAGAAGTGTAACTACCTGAGTATGTATCAAAACTGCTCCCCGCAAGGTCCCTTGACATTTGTCAGTGGCGCCCAGTACAATTAAACTAACCAACAAACAGAAAGCAGGCCCCCAATGGACCAAACAACAAACATCGTAGTGAATGCTACAGAAGACTTTCTTAAGTCTCAAATTCAAATGAAGGATGAGCGCATTGCTAATCTTGAAGAGCACATTCAAAAGGTAACGCAGCGCTCATATGCAGATTCTGCTGACCGTAACAAAATGGTTGAAGGAATGCAAGAGTGGACCTTGGAAGCCTTGGAGCACGGAACCATTGATGAAGACAGTGCAGAAACAATTGCAGAGATTTGCGGATTCGAACTAACAAAAGAATTTGAATTAGAAGTTACGGTTCAATATTCAATTACAGTCAATGCACGAGATGAAGAATCAGCAATGAATTTAATTCATGATATTGATTTTGACTCAGTGTCAGAGCCACAAGGCGTTACGTACTTATCATCCAGTGTTGACCGCATAGATATTTAGTAGGGGGTCTACTAATAAACCTGAGCATGTTTGAAAACTGCTCTCTTTTAAAATCCCTCAAAATTTTGACGTCCCGCCTGTGAGATTGATCACATTTAAGAAATGTCCGTTTTGCCCCATGTTTAACTATCCCGACTTGCATCTGTCAGTCTATCCTGTTATACTTAGATTAACAACAACAGAAAGAAGAAAACTCATGGCACATGAACTAGAAACGCAAAACGGAAAAGCATCATTCGCATCTTTCCGTGAGCCTGCTTGGCATGGATTGGGTACCGTATTTACAGAAGAAAAAACAACATCAGAAATGTTGGCTGCTGCTAACCTTTCTAATTGGAATGTTCGTCTGGAAGATTTGGAAACCCCTACACATTTAACAAGCGACAAAAATTATCAGTACGTATTGCGTACTAATCCTACAGACGCAACACAAACAGACATCTTAGGTGTTGTTGGTGAGCGTTACCATGTTATGCAGAATGAAGATTTATTTTCATTTGGTGATAACATCCTAGACGGTGGAGGTCGTTGGGAAACGGCTGGCTCAATCAAGGGTGGTCGTGTTGTGTTCGGTGCATTAGCATTAGAGCGTGAAACAATTCTAGACCCTAGCGGTGTTGCAGATAAGGTAAAGACTTATTTGCTTATCAACACATCACACGATGGCTCAATCGCAATTCAAGCAAGCATTACACCTGTTCGTGTTGTGTGTGCTAATACTCTTAACATTGCATTGGGTAGCATCAAAAAGAAGAATGGCATCAAGCAATCATTCAAGATTCGTCACACGCAAACAGCAAGCGGTAAAGTTGCTATTGCTCGCCAAACTCTAGGCATGGCTAATTCTTACATGGATGCATTTGACATCATGGCAAAGAAAATGATTGAAACAGAAGTAAGCGCTAAGCAATTCAACGACATCATTCTTGCTGCTTATCCTAAGCCTGAAAAGGATGCTAAGGGTGCATTTACTAAGTGGGAAAACAAAGTCGATGCAATTAACGACATCTATACAGGAGAGTTTAACGGAATGATTGCTAACACCGCTTGGGGTGCTTTCAATGGTTTAACTGAACGCCTTGACTGGTACCGTTCTGCTCGTGGTGGTTCTAACGAATCTATTCTTGCATCTGCAAGCGGATTTGACCCTGCTATTAACGCAGAGAAAAATCGTCTGCTAAAAGTTGTACAGAATGTTATGCAAATCGCATAAACAAAAAAACTAAATAAAGATTCCTGAGCAAGAATAAAAACTGCTCGCATGGAGTGTTAGCATAGTTGGTTAATGCGCTACCCTGTCACGGTAGAGATCACGGGTTCAAGTCCCGTACACTTCGCAAGTGCTTCACTAAAAATTTGGGACGTCAAAACGGACATTTGGGACATTGACATTTCTTATATAAAAACTTTAAGATGAACTTGATTTTTTCCCCAATCTCGGCTACAATTAATCTATGACCCAAACAATGAGAACGATTGACGAACTAGTCAATGAGATGTATATGGACAATGAGGCACATCTCGAATACATGGAAAATATGAACGGTGGGGATTGTGATTGTAATATCCACACTACCTTGAATACAATAGTCAAATACTGGTGGGACGAGGAGAACTAATGCTAGGCTATACTGAAACTGATATTGCAGTTATGACAGATGCTATGGAAGATGCTATCAAATCAGGTAGGCTCTCTTCTGAGGTAACAGATGGCCTGGAGAAGGCTATGTCTTTCTTTGATGGCCTATGGGCAGAAGGGTACTTTGACTAATGATAGAGATGCTTCTTGGATTAGATATGTTAGCAGATATGGCTCTTGAAGTTGAGGAGCATGCATATGATTTTACTATGGATGAAGAAAGGTCTGAGTCTTTTGAAGAACTTGAGGACTCATACTATGATGAAGGAGATGATTACTAATGTGGAACTGGACTAAGTATGATTATCTATGTACTGACTGTGATGCTCTTATTGAGATAACTACCCTGAAAGATATCAAACAATGGCGAGGCTGGTGCTCTTGTGGATCTGCTAATCTAATTAACATTGGTACATCAGATGCTTCTAGGTATGAGGAACCTGTGACTAACATCACACCCCAACGGCTTGTAAAAATCAACACCAACCCTTATAATTAATATATGGACCTAAACACACTAAAGCAATACATACACTTAAACATAATATCTATGGAGCAAGACCTAGAAAATGAGGACGGTGCTGATAGCATTGTTCCTTACCTTGAAGGTGCCATTCATGTATCTAACCATTACTTGGAGTTAATCAATGAGTGACAAGTATCCCTTTCTCCCCGACTATTTAGAAAAGGGATTAGAAGATGTAACTATCCCATTAATTGACCTAATGCATGGCTATCTTAAAGTAGAAATGCTTGATGTAGAGCAACTCCTTGACGGAGACAATGACGACAGATTTTTGCAGGGATACATGCAAGCCTTGACAAACTGCTATGTATTGACCTATAATTTATCTATAGACCGCAAACACATCGAGGAGACCTTAGTATGACACCACAAGAAATGTTAGAGCATATGATTGATAAGGCTAATATAGATTTCATGGAGATTGCCAAGGAAGAAGAAGATGGCGACTACGGAGATGCAATGCTTTCGATGGAACGCACACAGGCTGAAGGATTTGCCGATGGTTTGTCAGCAGCCTACTATATAATTTACGATAAGGAATATATATCACAGGTATCTTTGGAGGATGCAAATGGATAACTTTATTGAGATGACTCTAGAGGAATGGGCTGAAGCCTATAAGCCAATGAAAAATCATTTAGATACAAATGCATCTTTTGATGGAGAAATGTTTGAGACATATGGCGATGAACAAGACTACATCTATGATATGGACCCAAGATTTGTTTGGACATACGGTGATGGTGATGATGGTGGTGGATACATTTGGAGTGGTAGAGGTTTCGTTAATCGAATAGGATACTTTATCACAGAGGTACCCTGCCCACCTGATACAACCATACAGATTAAAGTTGATAGCCCATGGTATTACTGTGAGAACTGTGACACTGAATGGGAAGACATTGATAATCTTATTAGAGATAAGTTCCAAGAACACGATTTGGAAAAGTGCCCTAACTGTGCTACTATTGAAGAAATAAGAATGATGGAGATGAAATGATTGAATATAAAATAGAACTAATACATGAACCTAGCGGTGCCTATATGAATTTTGCTTTGTTTACTGAAGAAGAGCAAGATGAAGTTACTTTGGCTAAAGAGATTTGGTCAGATATGTCAGTTGTTGTTTTGGATTCTATCAAGGAGGAAGACTAATGGGAGCACGGATTCATTTTGTATTTAAAGAGAAGGATGAACTGCCAGCGGTTGTACTATACAGTCATTGGGGAGAAGATGAGTGGCCTAGGGACCTAGCGATGGCACTGGACCATGCTCGTCCACGATGGACAGATGGTTCTTACGTAACACGGATGATCATTAGTTATCTTATGCAAGATAGTCTTTTGGGCTCAACAGGTTTTGGTATCTATGCTATTCCTGATGGAGGAAATGTTGGCGACCTAGGTGACCACACAATCATCGTAGACATTGTTCAAGAAACTGTTTTAGACCTTGATACAAATGCAAAAGCAGACTGGGATTTATTTGTTCAGGCCTACAAGCCTGTCGCTGCGGAGGTAGGGGCCTAGGTCTCTCTTGCCTCACAGGGGGTGCAGGGCTTGCCACCTTGCGCCCCCAATACTTTTTTGGTACAATGAATAGAAGGGAGAACTATGTCTAGAAGGCTTATCAGTAATGGTGGGACTAAAGAGTCACGGCAAGCAGAGCGTCTTGGTAAATTAATGACTGAGGACTTTTCTATGGACTTAGAACGGATTGGTTATTATCTAGTTAGAAACCTGCCCAAGATTGTCTATGACCGCTTTGAGGTAGTTGCCTTGACTGCGGGGGAAGAGTATGATAAACTTATGGTAGAGATAAAGACAGGGAGACCGCAATGGTAGATTTATCAGACAAGGCAGGAGTCTTGGCAGAACTATGGATTAACTATAGGGACGACGAGGACTTCACAGATTTTATTGAGTACAACGACATTGGTTTGCCTTTGGCTTACTTTGTTGCAGAAGGATTAGTTAAAGATACATCACCACTTGGCGACCAATACATCATAGAAACATTTGACATGTTTGCAACCGCACTAAGTGTTACAGAAGAAGAGATTGAGGCATTGGAAGACATCACACTAATTCCAATCCTTCAACTCTCAAAAGATAAAGGTGGCATGCCAGAATAATTAGACATAGGTGGGGGCGATCCAGCCCCTGCCTGTGGATAACGCCTGTGGATAACCCGACGTCAATTCGGACATATCGGACATACCAAACCACATATCAAACCTTATTACGAACAAACAATTATTTTCCCCAAACCTTATTACGAAGGACAAATTCTTTTCCCCGTGCTAGGCTTATACCATATCAAACCTTGTTTGTCAAACAATGGTATAATTTATGTATGAGCCCTAGACACTTTGCAGCATATGCTAAAAGAGATCCTAAAGATTACAACCAATTCTCAGAGAATATGTGGAATGGTTTTGTATCTGTTACTAAGCATATACCTATTGTTAGTAGGTTCTTCTCTTTTACCCCCGCCGATTTGCCAGGCGTCCCAGAGGATCTTCTTAACCCCCGCAAAATCGGGCGGGAACTAGGCAAGGTATACAAACAATCTATATCTGATACCGAATAACCCTAGTATAACCATATCAAACCTTTTATCCTGATATAAGAAACTTTATCAAACCTTTATATATTTTTATAAAGGTTTTCTTTATTTTATGAGCAAATTCGCAGAAAAAGATTATGAAGGTTTGTATAGAATGGGCTTGACATAGTGTGTTTCACACTGTATAATGCCCAAACCCTATTACGAAGGTTTGGATATATTCCCCATATGGGGCTATAGGGTTTTAAAGATAGGGAGGTTTGGCCGTCAGAGGATTACGGCGCCATCTGTAAAAGCGCTCTATGCTCCACTATCCTCCACAACACTCCACTTCTAGAATGTCTAATAATATTATCAGTAAGATCTATCTGTGGATAAACCTGTGGATAACTATGCCAAACCACCTTATTGACATGTGGATAACTATCTGATATCATGGATATATGAAACCTTTCTTTATCATAATGCTTGCCCTATTCATCTTTCTCAACTACATGGCATACCTACAACAAATCCGTATGGCTGGATAACTATGTTAGATATCAGAGGTATCCCTACACCTGTTTGTCCTTGTTGTCACTCAACACTCTTAAGGTTAACTGTAGAGTTTGATCCACAAACCTATGAAATCGCAGGGTATTTATTGGATGATGCCCAATGCATGGAGTGTAAGTGCCTTATCACTGCTCCAACTCCATTAGACCATCCTGACTATGAGGCTATATGAAACTACACTATGGCACTATGACCTCCAATTACTCTATAGGTATCTATCTGCATAACTGGGGTTATCCTATCAAACACCAATGGGAGATAGGCCTATATCTGTTTAAGTGGTATATAGGTATAGACTTCTTTAGGGATTAATACTAGGGGTAATTGGGTCTTTCTTGACATCCCCCGCAATTTATGAGACAATTAGATTGAAAAGGAGAAACATATGACAAACATGACACATGAACTAATGAAGACAATGCACTATCCTGAGCACTCTGGTGGTAGGACTGAAGTAAGCATTGAGGCTATCAAGAAAGTACTTCAGAAGTTAGATCCTGAAGGATACAACTCTTTCAAGCCTGAGTACTAAAAGATCTCCTCTCCTTGGAGAGTGTAGAAACCCAAAAAGCCACACGGACTATGTCGATGGCGTGTATAAAGTAAATATCGATACTCCTGGATATGAGTATAAACTATCCTTTCCCCATACCCTGGCATAGTAACCAATAGTGCCCCTGTGGGGCATGGGGTGGTTTGTTAACCTCTATATCGCGCCGAACTTTAAAACCTATTTTTGCCGAACACTATGATACAATAATCCAATGAACAAATTAGACTCATCATATGCTAAGTTTATGGGATATAAGGTAGCCTGCATACAGTGCGATCAACTGTATATTAAACAAGATGATGAAGCATTTGTATGTCTTACCTGTCTATCCGATTCATGATATACTGAATAAGTAGTTCAGGTTCCTATAATGGTCGTAGAGTGGTTTCCGAAACCAATAATGAAGGTCCGATTCCTTCACCTGAAGCCTACCAAACTAATGATACAATTGGTAAATGCCTATACTAAAAGATATATTTAACTCAGAACAACTTCAATATCTAAATAAACTGGTTGCAGATAACTTTCATAAGTTAGAATTAAACTGTGATCCAGAGCGTGGTAGAGATGACTTATACCTTGGCAATGAGGTAGATCAATCAATTAAAGATACCGTACTGTCATACTTGCCTGAAGGCTATTACCTAAACAACATAACCTACTCTGATTATAACAATAAGTATATAAACCCGAACCTTCCAGGACATACCGACCCTCACGGAGAGCACTCACTGACCTTTGACTATCTATTGGATACTACTATAGATTGGCCATTGTGTATAGAACAGGATTGTTATTCATTGCTACCTAACGATGCCCTGATATTTTCTCCACAACAGCAGTTTCACTTTAGGCCAGAACTAACATTTAAAGATGGCGACTCAATGAAGATTTTATTCTTCCAAGTAAAGAAGTTGACTTCATTAAACCAACCTGCTATACTTAAAGTATGAAAAATACCTATAAGTGCCCAGAGTGCGCCACATCCATTGTAATTAACACTAAGGTACATGAACTCCCCGAATCTATCATTTGTCCTTGTGACTCTATCATGCCTTTGGCTACATCTAAGTAAATCATGAATCAGTGGATTAATGATAACGCCCATTGGGTTCTTGCTGTCATTGGCGTGTCTGGAATTTATTTTGTTGGTCGTAAAACTATTTGGGGCTGGTTTGTTTTATTGTTTAATGAGACACTTTGGACCGTATATGGTTTAGTAACTAAGCAGTACGGTTTTATTGTTAGTGCAGTGGCATATGGTTTAGTATATATAAAATCTTACATCCACTGGAGAAGAGAAGAATGACCAACAGTAATTGTATTATCTGTAATCTAGATAAAACATCCGAATGGTTTTGGGATGCTCATCAAACAATGAGTGATGGAAAGGTTTGGTGTGTCAATGCTAAAAAATCTTGATATTCCTGATCCATTTCAAACCTTTGTAACAAACAAATACGCTAATGCTAAAGGCTATGTTCATGATTTCTTTACTGGGGAATGGTCTTATAAGTGTAGTGCTTGTAAGGATGATCTTTATGCTCCATCCCGCAAAATTATGACAAAGATTAGACTGTTTCATACCCGCAACGAATGCCTTGGAGGATACTGATGAACGAACTATTCTGGTATAGCCGTCAACTAAAAGAAGCCGTATCTACTACTGCTATGGAAAATGGCTGGAGTGATGAGAAATGCAAAGAAGTCTTTGATAAACTTATGGACAAGTATCTAATATCTAAGGGGTTAAAATGAAAATAGGACCATATACATTACGCAAACCATGGGTTAAGTATGTTAACCTTGAGTTAGATATTGATGAGCAATTGACCAGAGCAGTGATGAACTCAATTAGATCAGACATTGTGGCAGATATTATCTCTTTAGATCTTTGTGATATAGATTGTGATGTAATTCACTACCTTGAAAAAACGGCAAGAGCATGAACGAAGCAGAGTTTGACCAAGAGTTTAATTTAGAAGACATTACGAACGCCATAGTTAATCAGGCTAAGGCTGAGGTTAAGTCTAAGTTTGGAAATAAGAAACGGCACCGCCAATGACTTGTCCTGTATGTAATTTATCTAAAGAATCAGAGTGGTTCTGGGAAGCACACCAGACAATGAGTGATGGAAAGATTTGGTGCGTTAATGCCAAAAGAACCTAAGATTACGAAGATGGATTGGCGTTCCCTAGGCTACTGG
>Ga0208133_1000560_pt1 | contig 14403 bp, 5 predicted proteins | sample ColrivemetaGS535_FD_187595 | JGI IMG/M metagenome (GOLD analysis project Ga0208133, IMG submission 187595) | Estuarine microbial communities from the Columbia River estuary, USA - metaG S.535 (SPAdes) (version 2) | ecosystem: Environmental > Aquatic > Marine > Intertidal zone > Estuary | place... | reverse complement strand
AATTGAAGGAACTTCTTGTCTTTTATTAGTAGTATTCCATGCTTGAACTATTGGATATTCTTCACCCAAACTATGAGTGATTGAATAGGTTGAATTACCACTAACTGTTTCTTTATAGGTTGTTAAACCAGTTATTTGTGAAGAACCACTCACCAACCCACTTGGCGTTCCTGCTAAGTTATTCCAAGATGTAGAACCACTTACTATATGTCCACCTTTAGCAACTACTGCGTATCCACTTTGAGCGGATGATAATACTATTGTTGCAGTATTATTATTAGTAAGTGTTACCGATGATGGTATTATTTGTGAATCATTTGTTCCGTATACTGAAACTAATACATTTTTAGTATTAAAATTATGGGTTACCGCAATAGTTGATTGGTTATCAAACGAAGATGTGATTGTTGCAACTTCTGCAATTTCAGTTACTACGTTTGTAATACCACTGCCATCACCAACAAAATATGATGCCGTAATTGCACCATTTGCTAAATTAATTGATTGACTTACTAATGATGAAATGATTTGTGTAGAAGATGATACGATATTGCTTCCACCTAATATTTGTATCGACCCGGATATTAATGTTGGTAATGAACTAATTCCACTAAAAATAATTTGAGATGACCCCGATACTACACTATCACCCCCAGCAAGTAATATTTTAGATTCAGACCCACTTATTCCGCTTTTCCAATAATCATTGGTGGTATCCCATAATAGAGAACCACTAATAATAGAAGCACCGGTTGAATCTTTAACTAATAAACCACCATTTGCTACACCACTACCATTCAATTCAATAATATTATCACCTAATTGAATTGTAGTTGAATTTATGGAGGTTGTTGTTCCTCTAACTGTTAAATCACCTAATACCACTACATTCGAACCTGTCAATTCTAAAGCGGTTTTAAGAGAGGATGTATATGTGTTTAAAGATGCAGTTGATTCTTGTATTCTATCTAACTCATTATCAATTGAAGCAGTATATGTTGCAAGTGATGAATTTTTAGTATGTTGTGAAGATGTATATGAATTCAATGAACTCAATATACCAATTATTTGAGATGAACCACTAACTAATCCACTTGGTTTATTTGTATGATTTGTATAATCTAAATAATATGAGCCTGATTGACCATTTAATTTATTTGAATCATCTGCAGAACCACTAACGATGTGACCACCTTTAGCAACAACTACATAACCACTTTGAGCGGATGTTAATACTATGGTTGAAGTATTTAAATCCGTAAGAGTTACTGATGATGGTATTATTTGTGCATAATTAGAATCATATACCGAAATAATTACATTTCGTGAATTAAAATTATGACTAACCGATATGTTTGAGGAATTAAAGAAAGCGTAATTAACAGTTGCTACTTGAGAGATATCGGATGCAGGTAGATTTATTAATCCACTACCATCTCCTCCAAATGAACCAGTAAAAGAACCACTAATAGTTCCTTCACCTAATGTATTTAAATATCTTGAATCTAATGAGGATGTTAATTGAGATGAACCGGAAACCATTCCAGTCCCACCGAAAGTTATTTGAGAACCATTTCCTATGAAATTTGAAGCCGTTATAGCACCACCAATATTAATTGAACCAGAAATTAGGGCATCAGTAACAACTATTGATTGTATGGAAGGGACTCCGTTATCTTTTTCAAAATACAACTTACCATCGTAAGTGTTTATTGCCAACTCTCCTAACTCAAGAGTGTCGGTTGTAGGTGATTTTCCCTGAACTGCCGTTCTTTTTAGCTTTAATACTTGTGCCATATGTATGACTTAATAATTTCATTATATAATTACTTAATTAGAAACTCCTTATATAAGAAGTTTATGAACTATAACCCGTGTGGGTTATAGTCCAGTTTCTAATTTATTAATTTTGTTTGATAAATCTTCGATTTGCTTTTGTTGTTCTTTTATACCTTCGATTAATAGAGCAACTAATTTGTCATATTTAACCGCTTTATATCCATTATCACGAGTTACAACTAACTGTGGAAGAACTTCTTCAATTTCTTGTGCGATTACACCGACATCGTTTCCTTCAAATCCATGTATATCTTTATTTTCTGCTTTCCAATCGTAAGTGTTACCACTAATCATTTTGATTTTTTCGATTGGAGATTGAATTGCTGTGATATTTTCTTTGAAACGAATATCTGAAGCAGAGAATGCAGTGATATCACCCGTTGCAGTTATTGCTCCTGTTACCGTCAATGCACCCGTTGCTGTTGCTCCACTTACCGTCAATCCAGTTAATGTACCAACTGATGTGATTGCACTTTGTGCTGCGGTTGTAACTGTTCCTGCGGTTGTTGCAGTTGAGGCGTTACCGGTTAAGGCTCCTACAAATGTAGTTGAAGTTACCGATGATAAACCTGCTATTGTTGTTGCAGTTCCACCTAATGTAATTGAAGTTGAACCGACTGTTATTGTTTTATTTGAACCTAATGCAGACCCGTCTATTTGTGCTGAACCACTAACTACACCAATTGGTAAAATTGCAGTTACACTACCTGCGGTTACTGTTCCTATTGTTGTAATAGAATCATCACCACTATATGTTCCACCCGCAACAGCTGCCAATGTAGCATTATATGCTTGAACATCTGAACCGATTGCTACTCCTAAGTTAGTTCTTGCAGTACCTGTATTTGTTAAATCTGATAAGTTAGAAGCTTTCGCTAATTTGCCGTCTACTAAAGTGTTTAATGTACTATCACCTGATGCAAGTGATGCAGATATCTCTAATAAAGTATCAAATGCAGCGTTTGCACCACCAATTAAATCGGTAAGTTCGGTTTGAACGTATGCAGTAGTAGCAATTTGAGTTGAATTTGTATTTGCTGCAGCAGTTGGTGCAACAGGAGTGCCAGTGAAAGTAGGTGATGTAAACATCGTTGCCTTACTTTCGTTAGTTACATTTCCTAATCCAACGTGAGTAGCAGTTACACCACTAACAGTTCCGGTAAATGTTGGTGAAGCAAACATCGTTGCTTTACTTTCATTTGTTACGTTTCCTAATGATAAGAAAGTTTTAACATTTGAAGCCGAACCACTTACTACTGCTAATGAATTGTTATATGCTAAAATATTTTCATCAAAATTAGTAATTGTATCTGCATTTACTTGAGAAGAACCACTAACAATTCCTGCTGGAATTGAAGAGATACTTGCGTATGTTATTTGTGATGAACCACTTACTACTCCGGTTGGTAATGTTGAAGTAAGTTGTGCAGAACCAGAAATTACTCCGGTTGGTAACAATGGTGTTACCTGTGTAGAACCACTAACAATTCCAGCTGGGATTGAAGAGATACTAGCATAAGTTATTTGAGATGACCCACTAACCAATCCTCTACCCTTTGTTTCATAAGATGAAGTTGCAGAGTTTAAGTTTGAAAGTTGTGTATCAACTGATGCGGTATAAACTGCAAGAGTTGAATTCTTAGTTTCTAACGATGAGGTATACGATTCAATTAAATCTAATCTAGCATCTTGAGAGCCAGTATCAATATTTAATTGTTGAATTTTAGTTTCTAATGATGCAGAAAAAGTCTTAGGGTCTCCCAAACCTGCAACTGAACCACTAAACGAACCACTATATATACCATTATCTGGTAAGGTGAATGTTGCACCATTTGCAAAGGTTAGTGAACCTGAAATTATGGGACTATGTATTATCATCGCTTTTGATTTTTTTTTTATTTTATTTACTAATAAATATATTTTTTTTAAATTGAACCGCCGTCTATACTAGATATTGTTGTTGCATTTGCTGTTCCTGTCACATCTCCGCTCAATGTTATTTGAGCCGAACCACTAAAAATACCAAGTGCATTTACTTGATTTGTTACAGCCGTACCGAATCCAGTAATATTACCGGAATCAATCGAACCACTAACTATATGACCACCTTTTGCTACAACTACATAACCACTTCTAGCAGATTCAAATGTAATTGTTATATTATTATTATCAGTATGTCTTAATGTTGATGGAATTATTTGGTATCCATCAGTATCAAACACTTGTGCAATTGCGTTAGGTGTACTCAAATTATGATTTACAACCCACGTAGATGATGCAGTAAATGTTCGTTGAACTGTTGCAGTCTGAGCAATTGTTACGTTTTCTAACCCACTACCATCACCTTTAAAAAATGATGCGGTAATTGAACCGGTTATATTAAGGTTACCGGCAATGGCAGTTGAAGTATTAGTTGTTACTAATGATTCTATCGAATCTACTGAACCTGACTTTCTAAAAAATACCTTACCATCGGTAACGTTCATTGCTATTTCACCATATTGTAGTGAACCAGTTTCAGGTATTGCTCCAGCGGTCGTTGACCTTTTGAATTTAATAATTTGTGCCATTAATTTTCTATTTTGGTTTTTAAATATTCCACTTGTTTGGTTAATTCCTTAATACCTTCAATTAAAACGGATACTAATTTATCATATTTAACTGCTTTGTAACCATTTTCTCTTGTTTGTACTAATTCAGGGAATACTTCTTCAATTTCTTGAGCGATTACTCCGTAATCTTTACCACTATAAATAGATTGTAACTCATCATTCCATTCAAACTCACAGCCATTAATTTTAGAAATTTTTTCTAATGGGGATTCGATTGGTTTAATATTATTTTTTAATCTAATATCTGATGATGCGAATGCAACAATATCACCTCCTGCATTGATATCACCACTCACACCTATACCACCTGTTACGATAAATGCACCAGTTGTTTTATTAGTCGATGCGGTAGCATTTGTAATTGTGATTGCAGTTGATGTTGATGCACCGGCGGTAGTTACTTCTTGTAATGTTTTTGTTACTTGTGATGAACCACTAACAACACCAGTAGGTAATGTTGCAGTAAGTTGTGAAGAACCCGATATTACTCCGTTTGTAGCGTTTATTACTCCATTAAATGAAGTTGCAGTTACATCACCTATTGTTGTAAGTGAACCTGTTATTTGAACTGAACCTGTAAATTCATGTGTATCATTTCCAAAATCACCAAATCTATTAGAACCACTACTGAATATAACTGATGCGGTTTCATTAATAGTGGTTAAATTAACAATAGTTAAATCCGTAATAGTAGTTCCACTTAATTGAGATGAACCCGAAATTATTCCTGCTGGGATTGATGAAATATCTACATATATTACTTGAGAACTACCACTAACTACGCCAGTTGGTAATAATGGAGTTACTTGAGAACTACCACTAACAATTCCACTTCCTCCTAATATTTGTGAACTACCACTAACTACGCCAGTTGGTAATAATGGAGTTACTTGAGAACTACCACTAACAATTCCAGCTGGGATAGCACTAATATCTGCATATGTTATTTGAGAACTTCCACTTACCAACCCACTTCCACCAAATATTTGAGAACTTCCACTAACAATTCCTCTACCATTTGTTTCGTAAGATGAAGTTGCACTATTTAAATTTGATATATGAGAATCAATCGAAGCTGTATAAATAGCAAGAGTTGAATTCTTTGTATCTTGCGAAGATGTATATGAATTTAATGAGGTTAATGGAATTAATCTAGCATCAACACCATTTGTGAAATGCGTAGAACCAGTATCTAATGTAAGAGTGGCTGTTCCAAATTCAGCACCACCACTTAAACCATTACCCGCAACTACTGCAGTAATATCACCTGCTCCAGCCAATACCATTGCATCATCTACATATTCTTTAATAGCAAATGCGTTTCCTAATGTATTTGGATTACCATCTGCTATTGAAGATGATACATTATAAAATGCTGCCGTACCTAATGATGCTAACGGATTTGCACCCAATAAAGTAGCAAAAGAAGCCGATGGTGCATATCTTAAATCATATGAACTAGTCAATTGTTGCGAACCACTAACTACACCGGTTGGTAATAATGATGGTATTTGTGAAGAACCACTAACTATGCCCGCCGGGATTGATGTTAACGAGGTATATACTACTTGTGATGAACCACTAACTACACCCGTTGGTAATAATGGAGTTACTTGGGAACTACCACTAACAATACCTACGGAAATTGATGATATATCACTATATGTTATTTGAGAACTACCGCTAACTACACCTGTTGGTAATAATGGAGCTACTTGAGATGAACCCGATATAATTCCTCTACCATTTGTTTCGTAAGATGAAGTTGCATTAATTAAAGATGCGGTTACATTTGATAATGTATCCCATTTATCATTAATTGAACCACTATATGTTTGTAATGTTAAATTCTTAGTATCTTGTGAAGATGTGTAAAAATTTAGTGAATTTATTCTATCATCAACTGATTGTGAATATGTTGAAAAATTAGTTACATCATTTAAATTTATTTGAATTGATGATGATATAACACCTTCTACATTTAATCTTGTTTTAATACCACTTACATAATTTGTAGTTGAAGTTAAATCAATTTGTGATGAACCTGAAACTACACTATCACCTTCAGCTAAAAGTATTTTAGATTCAGCACCTAATTTACCACTTTTCCAATAATCATTTGTAGAATCCCAAAGTAAAGAACCTGATATCGTTGATGCTGCAGTTGGGTCTTTAACTAATAAACCACCATTTGCTACACCAGTACCATTTAATTCGATGATGTTATCACCTAATTGAATTGTAGTTGAATCTAATGTAGTTTGTGTTCCTTTAACAACTAAGTTTCCTAAAATTGTTACAGATGAACCAGTTAATTCAATTGCAGTTTTTAATGATTGAGTATATGATAAAACTGATGCGGTTACATTTAATAATGTTTCCCATTTAGTATCAATTGAAGCAGTATAAATTGCTAAAGTTGAATTCTTAATTGATTGAGACCATAAAGTATCATCAACCGAACTACTTTTTAGTTCTAAATTATTTAATCTACCATTAACACTTTCAGTATAAATTCCAAGTGTTGAATTCTTAGTATCTTGTGATTGTGTATAAGAATTTAATGAAGCCGTTGCTGATAAAATTGATGCAGTTACATTTAATAATGTTTCCCATTTAGTATCAATCGAACCAGTATAATTTGCAAGAGTACTATTTTTAGTATCTTGTGATTGTGTATAAGAATTTAATGAAGCCGTTGCAGATAAAATCGATCCGGTTACATTTAATAATGTTTCCCATTTAGTATCAATTGAAGCAGTATAATTTCCTAAAGTTGTGTTTTTAGTATCTAAACTTGCAGTGTATATTTCTAATGTAGAATTTTTAGTATCTAAACTTGCAGTGTATATAGCAAGAGTACTATTCTTAGTATTTTGGGATGAGGTATACTCATTTAATGAAGAAGTACTTACACTAACTGCAACAAATTTACTATCTACTGATGTAGTGTAATTTGCTAAAGTTAAATTTTTATCATTAATACTTCCCGTATAAGATGCAAATGATGTATCGGATGATGATAAAATACCACTTCCTGGTACTAATATACTATCTATTGATGCAGAAACTGCATATAAATTTTTCCATTTTTTATTTGAAGCACCTAAATCAAAAGCGTTAGTATCATTTGGTATAATCGATGAACTTAAATCTGCAGTAATTACAACATTGTCAGTATTAGCATTACCAAACGTAATCAATGTACCACCAAAAGTTATATTTTCTGCTACAGTTAAATTACCTGTTAAAGTTATACTTGATGCAGAAATATCACCAACTAAATTTATGTTACCATATGCGGGTGCACCTAATGGTAATAATGTATATGTACTTGAACCACTTCCAAATTGGATTGAACCCGAACTTTGATGTAAATATAATTCACTCTCATCTAATGATGGAGATGCATTAGATGTGCCTCTTCGTAGTTTTAATATTGCAGCCATTAATTGAGATTTCCTATTTTATTTCCTATAAATATAGATATTTAATAAAATGTAAGTGAGATATAATAGTTATACCACCTATATAAGTATTGAAAAATAAAAAGATAAAAAAAATCCCCCACTATTGTGAGGGATTTTGATTTTTTATTTATTCCGTATTAGAAAGTTCCACCATCTAATTCGTTTGAAGCAACGAATGATGAACCATTCCATTGAATTAAATCGCCAGCGTTTGATGGAGTTACTGAGATTAACTTTTTAGAACCATTCGATACTACGAATGAGTTAGCAGTTAATCCACTAATTATCAAATCAGTTCCGATAGTTACTTTAACAGCATCATCAGAAATTTGAGAATTTACAAATAATCCACTTGCTCCTACTACTTGAACTGAACCTGATGTTGGAGTTGCACTGAATCTAGCAAGTTCTTTTTCAGAACCTAACGCTCCAGCTTTCCAATAATCAGATGTAGAATCCCAAAGTAAAGAACCAGATGCAGTGTTTGGATTAGTAGCATCTTTTACTAATAAACCACCATTTGCTGCTCCACTTCCGTTTAATTCAAGAACGTTATCACCGATTTGTACGGTCGTAGAATCAACTGTTGTAGTTGTACCTTGAACATATAAGTTACCAGCGATTGTTACTGAATCTGCAGTTGAGTTACCTAAGAAAACATTACCATTTGCAGTAAATGAACCAGAAACCGTTACGTTATCAGGTAAACCGATAGTTACTGTCCCACCTGAACCTAAAGTGATAGAACCACCTGTAATTTCGATTTCATTAGTTGTTCCTTGAACTGTCAATGAAGTATTACCTTCTACTGCAGTACCAGATGTTGAACCATAATCCACTTTTAATGAATTATCACCACCATCTAAAGAAAGACCAGTTCCTGCAACATCAGCATTTAAAGTTGCAGCGTTTACACCACCTGCTTTAATTGCTACATTACCAGAAGTTACACCGAAATTAGTAGCATCAAATGAAGCAACACCCTTTGCAGATGTACTTGCATTATCAGCTGTAATTGTAATTGTATTAGCTGATACTGCTGCAGATATTGAATTTGAACCCGTTACTAATAACGCTTCAGTTTTCAAATTAAGTGTATCATTACCAGTAGAACCACTAAATGCTAACGTAGATGCAATACCTGTTAATGCAGAACCATCTCCTGAGAATGTTCCAAAATGTGAACCACTAAATGAACCACTTGCAGATACATTTGTTAATGTTGCAAGATTGATTGTAGTTGAATTCAATTGTGAAGAACCAGAAACGATTCCTGTAGGGATTGAAGATATATTTGCGTATGTAATTTGAGATGAACCAGAAACTACTGTATCCGCGTTTAATTTAGCTTTAACGTTTTCATCAAAATTAGTAATTGAATCTGCGTTTACTTGTGCAGAACTACTAAATAATCCACTTCCACCTAATATTTGAGATGAACCAGAAACTATACCATTTGTAGCGTTAATTGCTCCGTATACGTTAGTTGCGTAAACATTTGCGAATAATCTGCTAGCAGAACCTAAACTACGAACATTAGAACCAGAAGGTATAATATCTGAAGTTAAATCTGCTGCAAATGATACTGTATCAGTTGTAGCATCACCAATTGTGATATTACCACCTAAAGTTAAATTACCATCAATTTTAGCGTTTCCTGTGATATTCAAAGATGAACCTGAAATACCAGCAAGATTTAAGTTTGAACCTGATAAGTTTGCAACTATTTGTGCTGAACCACTTACAATTCCACCTGGTTTACCATTAAGATTTTCCCATGTAGCTGCTGCGGTTGATGCACTGATTGCCGTTGCAACTGAACTACTATAATCAGAATAACCTGTTGTAGAAGAAATTGTAATTTGAGATGAACCCGAAACTACTGAATCACCATTTGCTAATAATACTTTAGCTTCACTACCTAATTTTCCTGCTTTCCAGTAATCATTAGTTACATCCCAAAGGAATGAACCTGAAGTAGTTGAACCGCCGGTAGCATCTCTTACAACTAAACCACCATCAGATGTTCCAGCTGCGTTTAATACTAATATATTATCAGCTAAGTTAATTGTTGTTGAATCAACGACAGTTTGAGTACCTTGTACAAACAAGTTACCTTTTACGGTCGTATCACCATTAAATGTTACATTAACACCACTTGCAGTAAATGCTGTCTTTAATGATGATGTGTATGAATTGATAGCAGAAAGACTAGTATCAACTGATGCAGTATAAGTTGCTAAAGTTGAATTTTTACTATCTTGTGATTGTGTAAATGAATTTAAACCACTTAATATACCAACTACTTGAGATGAACCAGAAACTACTCCATCAGCATTTAATTTTTCTTTAACATTTGAATCAAAATTAGTAATTGAATCTGCGTTTACTTGTGAAGAACCAGAAACGGTCCCCGTTGGTAATAATGGAATGATACCTGCTGAACCTGAAATTACTCCATCAGCATCTAATTTAGATTTAACGTTTGAATCAAAGTTAGTAATCGAATCTGCATCAATTTGAGATGAACCCGATACTAATGTTGGTAATGAACTAATTCCACTAAAAGTTACTTGAGAAGAACCACTAACAATTCCTGCTGGAATTGAAGAGATACTTGCATAAGATATTTGTGAAGAACCAGAAACTGTTCCTGTCGGTAATAATGGAATGATACCAGCTGAACCTGAGATTACACCGTCAGCATCTAATTTAGATTTAACGTTTGAATCAAAGTTAGTGATTGAATCTGCATCTACTTGTGCAGAACTTGAAATAGTTCCAGCCGGTAATAATGCAGCTACTTGAGAAGAACCAGAAACGATTCCTGTTCCTCCAGTATTTGCTGTTGCTTTTACTTCAACATTACCACCCTTATTAACGATGAATAATTTTTCTTGTGATGTGTTATAAAATGGAATACCATCTATTGAGGTATCATATGTTGCACCAGTTAAATCTGGTGTTGAAGTTCCTTGTAAAATTTTGTTTGCGGGTGTTACTGTTGAACCATCAATACCTACAAATAAGATTGAGTTACCATTAGTTGCTGTGATTCCTGCTGAACCCGTTACAACTAATAATTCACCTGCTCTTTTTGTAGCACTTGATACGGCTTCTAACGAACCCCTCCTATGTTTAATTATTTGTGCCATTGTTTTCCTTTTTTGTTTTTTTTGATTTGGTTGATAACCTTTATTTTTTGTTTGGTTTTAAGGACATATGCCTAAATAATAAAACACTATATAGTGTAGTTATGTATAAGTATTAAGATATTTGAGATTTATTAGATTCTACCGCAATCAATTGTAAAAGAACCTGAAGAAATTACATATTCCACTCCACTTTGAAAATGAGCAGAACCGGTATCCAATGAAAATACCATTGTACTACCCGATAATGAACCCGTTAATCCATTTGATGCTTGATATGATACACCACTACCGAATGTATAAGTGTTCCACGAAACGGAATCACTAAATTCGGTTACAAAATCTGCGTAAGTTACATCTGCCTGATATAATGTGTTGGTATCTACAACATAAACGATTTGACCATCTGTAAAATAATTTGCATAAACAGCGGTTAAATCTGCATAAGTTGGGTAGATTTGAAATGCCCCTCTATTACTTAATAGGACTTCCTCCCAACCATTAACATTCGCTACATTTGAGGTATCTTTTAATACCCATATAGTGTTTGTATCGCGTTGATAGACAAGTAAACCTTCATATATGTTTGCGGCGGATAATGCATAACGTGCCGATTGGTCTGCTAAACTAAATCTAGCATCGACTGGGTCACTATTCGTTATATTAAATCCACCAGGTAATATGATTGCCATTTTGTATCTTTTCTATTTTATTACGTTAATATATATGTTATACTACTTCCCGCACCACCTGCTTGTAAAGTAGTTGTTTTGTAAACTTTATATTGACCAACTGTTGTCACTGCAAATGAACCTAATACTCCGAATCCACTTGTTGTAATGTTTGATAAATTCGATAGTGAACTATTGAATACTATATAATGGAATTTATCACCACTCCAACTAATTGTTACCGATTGACCACTTGCAGTTGTTGTTCCTTTCACAATCGTTCCTATTGAACCACCTAATGTAGTATCCCACAATGCTAGTGTTTCCAATTCTCCCGCCGTAAATGATGTTACTGCACTTGCACCATGTCTTAAACTTCTAATCTTACTATAAGTATTAGTAGTAGTCGATGTTGTTGTTAAATCCGGACTATTATCACCTGAAGGAGATGCGTAGTTTGCAGTTGCGGTTATACTAATCGAAGTAGACCCCGTTGCAGAACCCGTTACATAATAAGGTGAAGCCACATTTGTTGTTACACTTGTCAAATTCCAACTATTAGAAGGATTTGCAGATGATGATGTAAATGTAATACTACCTGTTGCACCTTGTTCAATTTGATTTGAACTATATCCTAATTGAACCGATGGAGTTGAACTCAATGTCGGATTAGCAGGATTTGATTTAGATAAAGTTCCCGTTGTTGTAGTCGATGTTTTATATAATGAACCATCCAATGGAGAACTTGCAGTATATTGTAAAGTATAGGTATGTGAACCTGATGTTGTTGTACTATATGTTAATGATGTTCCACTACCAACTTGTGCCAATAGAGTTGCCCCTTCAAATAAAGATGCACTTACTATTGTATATCCTTGATTATTCCAAGCCCCATTAACTGAATATGCATCAGTTACTTTATTAAACCTATCTGTTGCAAATCCACTTAAAGATGCTGCTACTGATGTTGGTGCAGTTGGTGTTCCAAAAATAAATTTAAGAACTCCGTTTGTAAATGTTACTGCAGTATTACTATCAAAATCTGCAACTTCAATCCCAGTTAATTGTTCAACACTATTAGTTACATAGTTAATAAATCCACTATTAGTTGAACCACTTAACACATATTTGGTATCCAAAGACGATGTTATTTGGTCAGAACTACTTACAATTCCAATTGGAAGGTTACTTAATTCAGTAAATGAAATTTGAGATGAACCAGATACTACTCCATCACTTCCAGCCAATAATATATTTTCTTCAGAACCCTTAGGGCCAGCAATCCATCTATCATTTTGTGCATCCCATAATAAAGAACCAGAAATAGTTGAAGCCCCATTTGAATCTTTAACTACCAATCCACCATATGAAGCATTTGAACCATTCAATTCAATTATATTATCTCCTAATTGAATTGTAGTTGAGTTAATTGTAGTGGTTGTTCCCTTAACTGTTAAGTTACCATTAATTGTTACATTTGTACCACTTGCAGTGATTGCCGTAGCAAGTGATTGTGTAAATGAGTTAAATGAACTTGATAAAAGGAATCCTGCTCTTTGAATTTGAGTAGAACCACTAATTGTACCAGCAGGAACACCCGAAGATGCTAATGAATCTACATCTGCTCTAAGTCCTACAATCGATGCGGACATTAGAGATGATGATATCGTTAATTCAGCTACTGATTGACTTGTAGCGTAACTTCCACTTACAAATCCTAATGCAGTTATTTGTGCTGATGAACTTATTAAATCTGATGGTAATATTACATTTTGAACACTACCACTTAGAGTATATCTACTATCGTATGATGCGGTTAATTGTGAAGAACCACTAATTACACCACTTCCACCTAATATTTGTGAACTACCACTAACTAATCCTTGTGGTAATTGTTGTGATGAACTTATAATACCTGCAGGAATATTTGAAAGACCTGTGTAAGATATTTGAGATGAACCGCTAACTAAATTTGAAGGTAGAATTATATTTTGAACACTACCACTTAAAGTATATCTTGTATCAAACGAACTTGTTAATTGTGATGAACCACTAATAGTACCACTTGGTACTGAATCTGATGAACTTACAAACCCTAATGTAGTTATTTGTGCAGAAGAACTGATTGTTCCAGCCGGTATGGTTGTTCCGCCTCCAAAACTACCTGATTGAGTAGCAAGAGTATCAAATTTTTGATTTATTGATGAAGTAAACGCATTTAATGCAGATATATCAGTTGAAGAACTGACAAATCCCAATGAAGTAATTTGTGAACTACCACTTATAATACCATTAGGTACGTTTATAAGTTGAGTATAATCACTTGTACCACCTCCACCTCCACCGACTACATATCCTAATGCACTGATTTGTGCAGATGAACTAATAATTCCTCTACCTTTTGTTTCGTAAGATGAAGTTGCTTGGGTTAAGTTTGAAAGTTGTGAATTAACCGATGCGGTATAAGTTGCAAGGGTTAAATCCTTAGTATTTTGTGAACCACTAAAAGTATTTAAATCCGTTAAGATGCCAATTATTTGAGATGACCCACTAACTAATGTTGGTGCGTTAACAATACTACCAAAATTGATATTAGTTAATCCTGCACCATTACCCGTAAAGGTATTAGCAGTTACATTACCAGATGCGGTTATATCCG
>Ga0208133_1000559_pt1 | contig 14410 bp, 32 predicted proteins | sample ColrivemetaGS535_FD_187595 | JGI IMG/M metagenome (GOLD analysis project Ga0208133, IMG submission 187595) | Estuarine microbial communities from the Columbia River estuary, USA - metaG S.535 (SPAdes) (version 2) | ecosystem: Environmental > Aquatic > Marine > Intertidal zone > Estuary | place... | reverse complement strand
CTACTCAGGCATATCAGGTACAAATGGTGCATCAGGGTTCTCAGGAATTTCAGGCTATAGTGGTTACTCAGGAATAGATGGTGCATCAGGCTTCTCAGGGTATTCGGGTATATCAGGCTATAGTGGAAGTGGTGTATCAGGCTACTCAGGGTTCTCAGGCATCTCAGGCTATTCAGGTTACTCAGGAATTACTCCTACTATTGGTGGAAGCAATACACAAGTTCAATATAACAATAGTGGAGTCTTGGGGGGTAGTGCTAATTTTGTATTTGATGCTTCTGAACGATTAGTTGTTGGTGCTAGTTCTGCTACTGTCGGTAATCGCATGGAAGTTGTTAGCAATTCAAATTCACAGGCTATTGGTATTCGTGGTCGAGCATCAGATAATATCGGAGTTATTTCTTGGCATCCAAATGCTTCTGCTACAGAATATGCAAGAATACAATCTGATAGCACTTCAGCATTAATATTTGGCACAGGTTCATCAGGTACAAGTAAATTAACAATTACAGACTCAACAAATTATATATACACAGCAAGTGGAGTTAATGTAGGTATAGGTACTAGTAGTCCCTCTGCAACGCTTGATTTATCTTCACCTACTAACGGATATATTGCTAAGTTTAAAGGTCAAAGCACTTATGGGTATCTTGCTGTTGATAATTCAAGTGGAACAGGTGGCGGTGCTTTTACATCTAGACAAAATGGAGTTGATTCAGTAATTTTTGGTTGTGAAGGTGCTGTTCTTGGCAATACAAGTATAGATGGAGCAATCTTTGCCGCTTCTGTAGGTGGGACATTAAAATTTTACACAAACGCAAATTCTACACCTAAATTAATTCTTGACTCAGTAGGCAACATAGGTCTTCCAGTTCCTCTTAGTGCTTGGCAAAGCACATCGGGAAGTAGAGCAATACAATTTACTGGCGGTGCTGTTTATAATTATAGAGATACAAATATTATCCTAGCCCAAAATACTTATTTTGATGGGGCATGGAGATATTACGCAGGTTCTATTCCCGCAGGTTATTATGGAATTGGGAGTGGAGTTCATGCTTGGTTCACAAGCACATCAGCACAAGTAATAAATACAGACCCAGTATTTTCTCAAGCAATGACACTAGATGCTAGTGGGCGATTATCAGTAGGTACTACAAGTGCGTTTGCAAGGTTAACTACATCTCAATCAGCAGGTTCGGCAGGTCAAGTAAATGGTCAAATTGCCATGACTCATGCTACTGCAACAACGGCTTATTTTATTTCAACAATTCGTGGGGCTAGTACTAATGAGCCTGAAGGATTAACATTCAAAGAAAATGCCACAGAAAGGATGCGTATAGACTCTAGTGGTAATGTAATGGTTAATAGTTCTGCTGGAAGTCAGTATGTCCAGTTACAGCCCGATGGAAGCATTAGGTCTGTACATGCAAATGGTGGGGGTGGCGATTCAATATATAGTGCAATTACTGGTATAAGCAACGGCTATCAAATTAGCGTTACAACAGGAAACGCACAAACTTATAAATGGCACAATGGCGGTACGCAGTCAATGACACTAGATGCTAGTGGGAATTTACAACTAGGTACAACATCACTTAACTATGCAAAATTATTTGTTCTTGGTGCAATAAGTAATCCTAGTCTAACTGTTGGAACAACTGCTACAGCAATTATTGCAGGTGTAGCAGGACAAGAATTGGCTATTACAGAAAGTGGAACTGCACCTTATGGAATAGGATTACAAGCAAGAAATTCAGTTGGCAATCCAAGTGGAACTTCATATCCAATATTGTTAAATCCTCTTGGCGGTAATGTAGGTATAGGTACAAGTAGTCCTGATACAACAACATTATTAACAGTTGCAGGTGCAGTAACAATAACAGGTGCTAATAGTGGTCATGGTGCATCAAGATTAAAACTTGGACAAGATACATCTGCTATTTCTCAAATACGATTCTATGGTGCAGATGCCTCTACAGCAGGTATATTACAGTTTACTGGTTCTAGTTCAGATGGTGCTGTAGGTGGTGAACGGATGCGCCTCACTTCTGGCGGTGACTTGTATGTAGGAACAACGACAGGGACAATTGGCACAGGAAATTTTGGAGCCGTTGTCGCTCAAGATGGGGGTATATTTGCATCAAGAAATGAAGATGGAAGCGTAGTTGTTTTTCAAGTAGGCGGCAATGTTGGTCTGCTTCGAGTCCTTGGTAACGGCAATGCTCAAAATACTAATAATTCCTACGGGGCTATTTCAGATGTCAAACTAAAAGAAAACATTGTTGACGCATCTCCAAAACTTGCTGACTTAATGCAAGTCAAAGTGCGTAACTACAACTTAATTGGTAACACAACAAAACAAATTGGCGTTGTTGCTCAAGAGTTGGAAACTGTATTTCCTGCAATGGTTGAAGAAATATTAGACAAAGATGCAGAAGGCAATGACCTTGGCACAGCAACTAAAGCAGTTAAATACAGCGTGTTTGTTCCAATGCTCATCAAAGCAATTCAAGAACAACAAACATTAATAGAATCATTAACAACCCGACTAACAGCATTGGAGAATAAATAATGGCAACTTTTACATGGAATGTATCACAGACAAACTATGAAACTGCAAATGGTTTTATAACTACTGCTCATTGGCAATGTAATGCTGTCGATGGCGAGTATCAAACATCTACATACTCAACTTGCTCATGGGCAGATGGAACACCTACTATTCCTTATGCAAATGTAACTATGCAAGAAGTCTTGGATTGGTGTTGGGCAGATGGAGTGGACAAAGATGCAACAGAAGCATCCCTTGCACAACAAATAGAATTACTTAAAAATCCTGTTGTTTCAAGCGGTGTCCCATGGTAAAATTTTTTAAATAACATAAGAGGAATATATGATAAAACTAGAACTTACTATTGAAGAAGTTAATGCCTTGCTACAGACACTAGGCGAGTTACCAACTAAGACTGGTGCATGGGTATTACTTAACAAAATAAAGGAACAGGCTACTCCACAAGTGCCAACTGAAACTGTCCAATAAAATGGATGAGTTTCGGTATCACCTAAGTAACAACTTTGAGAGAGCAGTCTTTCTTAAAGGTGATGTAGTCTATCCTAGGGAAGCCACTAGATACCAATGGGCAAGTAAGAATCTGTTGGGTAATGACATCTTCGAATTAGGATGCTCTACTGGTTATGGTCGGCAGTTCTTTGATGACGATATTGTCTACACAGGATTAGATTATGACCAAACAATCATACAGGTAGCCACAAAACAGAATTGGGCAGAGTATTGCACTTTTATGCATGGTGACATTAATCAAGTACAACTATGGAACTATGACACTATAGTAGCCTTTGAAGTCATAGAGCATTTAAGCAATGGTTTACAGATAGTCGAGATGCTTAAACTGCATTGTAAGAGACTGTTAATTACTGTGCCACATGAAGAACCAGTAGGCTTTTGGGGTGAGCATCATAAACTGCATAGGCTTAATGAATCTCATTTTGATGGCTTTAAGTGGCAGTATATTAATGAAGCAGGACATATTTTTGATAGCCCACAGGAAATTACCAAAGATAATAGATGCAATCTAATGATTGGTGTTTGGAATCGTGGGTAAGGTTCTTTGTTCTGTAGCAACTAGGGGTAGATACTTTACAACTTTACCTTTAGTTTTAAGTGCCATTATTAATCAAACAAAGCCAGTAGATAAACTGATTATCTTTGATGACAATGATGAACCTAAAGATATGCGGAATGAAATGATTTATTCCTATTTCTTTAAAATGCTAGACAGTAAAAAAATACCTTGGGAATGGTTGTTTGCTGAGAAAAAAGGTCAGCATTATATTCATCAAAAAGCAAATACAATGAACTTTGATTGGGTTTGGCGAGTAGATGATGATGCTATTCCTGAACCTAATGTCCTAGAGAATCTATATTTTCATACTACATACAATCTTAATACTGGTGCTGTAGGCGGCTCGATACTTACTCCACCATCAAAGTTTGATACTTCATTGACTACAGGAAAGATTGACCATATTAATCTTGAACCTAATATCCAATGGGAAAAGATTAAGAACTCAAAAAAGGTCGAGCATCTGCATTGTTCTTTTCTTTATCGTGCAGGTGTTTATGACTACAATCTAGGACTGTCTAGGGTGGCTCATAGGGAAGAAACATTATTTACCTATGGACTACATCAAAAAGGTTATGACATTCATGCTGTGCCTAATGCAATTACTTGGCATATGAAAAACCCTGAAGGTGGTATTAGGTCAGAAACAAAGCAAGAAATGTATGAGCATGATGAGCAAATCTTTAAGAATTTTATGATGTACAAAGATTACACCATTGTGGTTCTAAACTCTGGCATGGGAGACCATCTAGTATTCAATACAATTCTGCCTAAAATTCGCAACCCTTGGGTATACACTTGTTACCCAGAGATAGTCCAAGGTCATAGTATTGCAGAAGCACAACACTTATTTGGCAACATAGACCAATGGAATATCTATAAAAAGATGGAACAATGGAAATGGAAAGGTAGCCTAGAGGATGCCTATAGGAAACTGTACCTATGATTATCATATCTCCATATTCCAAGGCATTGCATAATGGCAATACAAACCCTAAGAACTATCCTTACTGGGAAGAACTGATTGCTTGGATACAAATCAATATAGGTTTTGACATTGTGCAGGTCGGCATCGAGGGCGAAAAACAACTGGTAGAAGATTTTAGAAAAAATTTAAGCATTGAGCAACTCAAAGATTTAATACAGGAATGTCATATTTGGATAGGATGCGATTCATTCTTTCAACATCTAGCATGGACTATGAGAAAGAAAGGGATAGTATTATGGTCTGTAAGTGACCCTAATATATTTGGGCATCCTGAGAATATCAATCTATTAAAGGACAGGTCATACTTAGTAGAGAACCAATTTCTGTGGTGGGAGTTTGTGCCACATAACCTAGATGCTTTTGTAAAACCCCAAGAAGTAGTAAAATATATCCAAACAAGATAAAACAATAATTTCTAATAGTTCTTGGGGAAGTGTATGGATGAAATTGAAGCAAGGCTAAATAGCCATGAAGCAGTATGTGCTTTGCGATATGAAGCCATAAATGCTAGGCTTAAAAGATTAGAAAAAATACTTATTGGTGGAGCAGGATTTATTATTGCTACATTAATAGCATTAGTTTTTAAGTTACATTGATATGGACTTACTAGATACAATTTCAAAGTTATCTAGTTTGTTGATTGGGTTTGTAACTCTTGTAATAGTTTTGGCTAAGATGCATAATCAGATTGCTGTTTTAGAAGAAAAGGTTAAATCTTTATTTGATTTAATAAATAAAAAATGATGCCAGACGGATTTCTTATTGAAAAACTAGCACCTGCTCTTGGTGGTTTATTTGGTGGGCTTAGTCTTGCTATGTTCTGGACACCTGAGAAACTACAGGAAAAAGGTAAGATTGCATCTGTATTTATTGCAGGTGGAATTTCTGCAATGGCAGGTTTTGCATTTACAGGAATAGTTGCTGAAAGATTAAGTGTAAGTTCTGAAAAGTTAGATATGCTAATTGGATTGGCATGGATTCTAGGTCTGTGTAGCGTTGCTGTCATAAATTGGGTATCTAATTATATGAGTAAGCGTGAACACATGGACATTAAACAAATAGCAGATGAGATTAAACATAAGCCAAGAGCAAGAAAATGACACTAATACATTGGCTCATGTCTATCTTGGTAATGGAACTAATTGCAGTCTTTACAGTAGCCTTTTTAGCCTTCTCTGGATTCTTTACAGAAATGAGAATGTTGTCTAAGATTGGTATCTTTGTAATGACTACTGGGCTAATGGTTCAGGTTATGCGGTCACTACATTACTTTGAGTTTGGTGCATATCCAGTAGATAATTTGTTTCCTTTATGGATAACAAAAGACATTGGTGCATCTATTATTATTTTTGATTTGGCATTATTGCACTTTAGAAAGGGTAAAGAATGTTAGGACTTGATGCAATACTAAATATTGGTGGTAAGTTAATTGATAAGTTGATACCAGACCCAGAGGCTAAAGCAAAGGCACAGTTAGATTTGCAAACACTTGCCCAACAGGGTGAGTTAGCCCACATACAAGCAGACATTGATAAGTTTAAGGCAGAAGTAGAAGATAGGGATTCTGCAAGGAAGGCTCATGCTGAAGTTGCTACAAGTGCCAATTCAACAAGACTAGATAAAGCGGTAGTACCTTTGTTAGCCTTGGGTGTAGTAGGTCTAGCATTTATGTTAATAGCAGTTCTCATGTTTGTAGATACACCTGATAACCAACAGCAGTTAGTTATTTTTGCATTAGGTTTTGTAACAAGTGCGGCAGGTCAGGTACTATCTTTTTATTTTGGCTCAAGTCAGGGCAGTAAAGACAAAACTAAAGAAATGGAAGGAATGATAAGAAGATGATAACAACTGAACATTTGCAAAGTTTAGGCATTGAAACTAAATGGTTAGACCCATTAAACATGGCATTTGAGAAATATGGGATTGATACACCTAAGAGACAGGCAAGTTTTATAGGTCAATGTCAGCATGAATCAGGCAACTTTAAACACTTACAGGAAAACTTAAACTATTCTGCTCCCAGACTAATGCAAGTATTCCCTAGAAGATTTCCAACTATTGAAGTAGCCAATCAAGCAGTAGCCAAAGGTGCATCTGGCATAGCAGAAGCCATGTATGGGATGCGAAAAGACCTAGGCAATACAGAAGTAGGCGATGGTGGTAAATACTTTGGTAGAGGGATTATTCAATTAACAGGCAAGGCTAACTATACTGCTTACTCTAATGCAGTAGGAAAGCCAGAAATCCTTACTAACCCAGAACTATTAGCCTTACCAGAAGATGCCATTATGTCAGCAGGGTGGTTTTGGAAGATGCGAAGCCTTAATGCATTTGCAGATATAAGTGATTATAAAGAAATGACCCACAAAATTAATGGTGGGTTCTTAGGTCTTATAGAAAGAACTGCAAACATCAATAAGGCTTTGTCAATAATAGTTTAGGTATCTGCTCTGGGGATTCGTAGATAGCCTGTTAGCAGTATCTACATCCAGTTCTACAAATCTAGGTATTGATATATCCCCTGTCGAAGAACTCACCAATAGTTTTGCGATGGGCATAATCCCATTGCTCTTTTCTGTCCTGCTTAGAGAGTCTACTACCTTGGTCCAGTTCGAAGTGGCAGTTGTAACAGAGGGATGCGATTCTATAGTCATGTGCTTTAATACCTTTTCCTTTTCCATCTACTAGTTGATTTGAATGTGCGGCAACTACTGTTCCATCTTCTATATTACAAAGTTGGCAAGGTAACATTCTAGCGAGTTGTAACAATTTAGGGTTTCTATAGTTCATATTTTTCCTTTAGGGATATTGACCCAATCGTGCCATTTCCAGATAATTGTTTTTAGGTCTAGTAAAGTTTTACCTTTGGGTATTAATATTCCTTGATTATTTATTCTTTCTATATTAGAAACTTGCATTTCTTTATCTGTATCACCAGTAATAATCAAAACAATAAAATTATCTTGCCTTGCTAAAGCATTTAATAATATAGATTGCCCAATACTTATTTTTTCATTTGGTCTTTTCCATTCTCCTATTAAAAATTTGCCACATCTTTCATAAATCATATCTATATTAGATGGTAAAATCTTAGGGTTTTCAGGAATAGTTCCCAGTAATTCATCAAAATTTAAATGAATAGCAAATGGGTTTCTCATTCGTATAAACTCCATTCAACATTATGTTCAATTCCAAATGCACTTATTAATTCTTGCAGGTCAATCATTTCTTTTATATTCATATTACTGGTGGATAATCCTAATATCACAAATCCATTACCTTCAAGATTTGGCACAACATCCATTTTCTTTAAAGAACTGGAGAAGATATGTTTCCAATCTGTAGGGGAAAGTTTCCTTCCATGCCAACTTACTTGATGGCTCACATCCTTTAGCATAGCCCACAGGCGAGCATTTTGGTCTAAAGAACGAGTCTTAGCCTTAACTTCAACCAAAAATCCTTCTGGTGCTGTTTTAATGGCTTGAATAGCCTTTTCCCTTACCTGTTGGTTTACAAGGCAGAAGTATTGTTTTTCCATTTATTTACCTAAATATAAAATAACTAGATAAACAAACACTAAAAAATATTATCTTTAAAAATAATATTATGTCTGAATACGATTTAGTTTTAGTTAATAAGGCTTGTTGTATTAATAACATATCTTTATCACATTCAATGTAAGGTTTAGGCTCATATAAAAGACCTATTTGCAAACCTGTTTTTGTTTTGTATGGAGTCATATAATCCTTTATTTAAAAGTTTTAGAGTTTAAGAATTGATGCATTGTGCTAAATTGTTCTTTAATATTTTGTTTTGATATTTCTTTATCTTTATCTATTCTGAACCTGTGATTTAATTCTCCCATAATGTTTTTTGATATTTTATAATTTGTCTTATCCCAAAGATTCTCTAATCCTAAATCCGTTAATCCTTTCTTTAAAGTTTGATTTGCTTGGTCATCAAATAATCCTACAAAAAACAACTCAGGTCTTAATGCCATATCTAAGAAATTGACCAGTTCGCTGTTCTTAGAAATTTCCAGAGTAATAAAATCATTCTTTTGGGGATTGCTTCCATAGTGGAATCGGCAATAAAAGTTCCCAGTTCCATCAGTTCCTAGACCAATCGAAGCATTTAACTTGCATCCATAAGCATTGCAAAAGTAGGTTCTAGTTTGGCTTATAACTGGCTTATCGTGTTTAATTTTCATATTTTCTTTCAATTATTTTTGTAAAGTTTGTAGGCTTAATCATCCATTCAAGGTCTGCTAGAAAAGGCTTTCTATCCTTACTTTGAACCTTTCCCATCAGGAACTTAGAATCTCTTACAAACTGGAAAAAATCATTCTTAAACCAATCCAGTCCTTCTTCAGAACTCTTACATTCAAACTCTACGAATAACTGTCTCCACCTTTGCTTTAAATAACTTTCCCTAGTTTTATTCCAACTCAGAACCTTTGGTAGTTCTGGAAGGGTATTGTGATAAATTGAAATAATCTCTTGGTGAGGGCATGGTGGAATCTTAGATTCAACAGATATAGTATTACTTGGGTTAATGGGTAATGGGTTAATGGGTATTGGGTTAATGGGTAGCATACCATTCGCATTGCCTTCGGATTGCGTTTGCATTGCGTTCGCATCAATATCCTTATTCTTCCTTGCCCATCGAGCATTAGCAGAAGCCCTAGCACTTTCAGATTTGGCATATAAATGGACTAATTCTTTCTCACATCTAGCATGAACATATCCTTTTTCAGTCAATTCAAAGAAGTCATTTAGTACATTTTGAAGCGATTGCTGTTCGTCTGCATTGCGAATGCTATGCGAACGCATCAACTTGTTTATGTCAGAAGTTAATGGATGTTCTTCCAGATAGTATGTATCTAACAACTGGCGATATATTCCATGTTCTAGCAATGTTAGATGACCAGTATCTTTACGATAATCACCTATGTGATGGGAATAGTAATACATAAATTTCCAATAAAAAAAGCCCTAGGCAACACTCTCATCCTGATGGAAGTTGGTGGACAAGTAGGCACTTGCAGAGTGTTGTCTAAGGCTTGCCTGAAATATCTCCACCAAGAGATAAGTAATTATTTATCAGGTTTTGGGATTTGTAAAGAATTTAATACTTTTATTAAGCGAATAGCACAATCAACATTGTCAATTCTGGCAATCATGCCACCTTTCCAAGTAGCCAAAAACTCCTTCTGGTGCTTGGTATATGGTGCTTTATCACTACTTTTAATCTCTACCAAACAGGTGTGGTTTTTATATCCAATTAGCAAGTCTGGGATGCCATTGCCACATTTGGACAAATCATGGACAGTTGCACCAAGGCTACGGAAAGTATCCATTAGGAATTGTTGGTTCTTATCAGTTCTTTTAGCGTACATTAGGGTAAATACCTATAAATAATTATAAAAAGTGCTTGTCATAGTCTATAAAAAAGAATAAGATTTTATTTATGGAAGCAATTAAGCAACCATATTATCTTGAAAGGATAACAAAATGTCTAAATTACCATTTGAAAAAAATTGTGCAGTAAAAGTTATTGTTGGTTTGCATGAAGGTTATGAGTTTGCAAATCTTGATGAAGCAAAAAAAGTTTTCCCTGAATTAAACCCAGATGTTAATGGTACAAAATTTACATGGGCTATGCATGATAAGGTTAATGGTTTACCTGCCATGAGATTTGAAACTTGGGAAATGGATGCAATATTTTCTCGCTAACAAATAGACCCTTTGGGGTCTTTAACTGGACATTTACATGAAAACATTTATTGATTATTTTGTAGGCACAATTTGCACAGTTGCTATTAGTTTAACTTTGGCATTGATTTACATCTACAGAACTGGGGGGTTTTAATGAACGGACACGATTCATGGTTAGAAAGCCCATTCCAAGAACAATGCATGAAAGATGATTGGATTGAGCAGGAAACTTGGGATATTTTGGCAAAGGAAAAACATCTAGTTACATTGTCCAGTTTATGTGAAGCAATTTCTGAGGATGCTTTGTATCTTAAAAAGCCAGAGATTGAAGCGGCACTTGATAACATGGATTATGCCAAATTAGGTCAATTAATCTACCATGCAAATTTAGATTACTGGGAAAAGATAGCAGAAAAACAAGCACAAATAAACTGGGAAGATGAGATATGAAACTATTTGATTTTAATGAGATAAGAAGCCTAGATGTATCGGCTCATGTAGCCAAGCGTGGGCAGTTTAATTACCTGAGTTGGTCTTATGCTATGGACATACTATTACAACAGGATTCAACAGCAGTCTGGGAGTTCCTAGAACCTGTAGCATTTGGTGAAACAATGATGGTCAGGACTACAGTTACAGCATTTCATAAAACTGTGCCTATGATTCTGCCTGTAATGGACATTCGTAATCAGGCAATAAAGAACCCAGATGCAATGGCGGTCAATAAAGCCTATATGCGATGTGTTACAAAAAATATAGCCTGTTTTGGGATTGGATTAAATATCTTTGAAGGTGATGACCTTCCTTCTGAACCAGTAACTCAGTTTGATGTGCAACCCTATCTGGATGCCTTAAATTTGGCTACTAGCATGGATGAATTAAAGCAGACATACTTTGCCCACTACCAACTGTTAAAAAACAATCCAACTGCTTTAAAACAGTTAGAACAGGCAAAGAATCAAAAACAACTAGAACTAAAGGAAACAAAATGACTAATGAAGAACAAAAGAAGATTGACTATTCCATGTTTAGGAAACTGGTAGATGAACATACTATTACAATGCCAACTAATGTGGATAGCATCCTTTGGAATCAAAGAATGGAATCAATCTTAACTAGACTGGATGAAAAGTTTAATGAAGTTCATTGATATTTTAGTAGCCATACTGTTTGCCACTTTCCTATGTGTATTTGTTTACTATGCCCATCAAAAGCAAAGCATATTTAATTGTCAGTTACTCATAGGTGGATGGCATCCAGATGCACCAAAGAAATATTTAGAACTTTGTGATGAAGCCAAGAAAGAAAGGAATGACAGATGAAAAAGGTAATTTTAATCATTTGCTTGGTCTGGTCTATGCAATCAGTTGCTCAGACAACTCAACCACAGGCTACAGGGTTAGTTTTTCCTAACAGTACAGCAAACATGATTGTGGAGTTATTAAGAGGAATTACAACTCATGTCATTGCAGAATTAAAAAAGGCAGAAGAAAAAAAGATTAGATTAGCAACAATTATTGAAGAAAACTTTGAGGGGGAACTATGACACCATCAGCATACATATCACCAAATGGCATTTTGTATAAAGAACTACCACCAGATTCAATGTTGGAATTAACTCCTTTGTATAAATTGTCTGATTTGACTAAAAATAAAGAAGTTTATGAATCGGATTTTGTTAAAGCGGCAAAGATTAGATTACAGGCAGGTGAAGAATGACTGAATCTAGAGCATACATAACTGAAATAGAAAATGAACGAACAATTATTATGAATCCTAATATATTGCCTACTTTGAAAGAATGGGAATTAATTTGTCAGATGGTTAAAAAACAAACTTTAACAGATAAAGAAATATTGGAAGTAGCAAATCAAATAGAACCATTAAACGGAAGCACAATGGAACAGGCATTTATCTATTTTGCTAGGGCAGTTCTTAAAAAGGCAGGTATGCAATGAACGGATACTATTACACTTTGTATAGGCAAAAGTCTGGGCTAAATCATTATCAAGATTTTATTATTGGTGCAGTCCATAAACATCAAGCAATGAATGTTACAGACATTATCGGCATGGCAAAGGAGCATAAGGTCAGCAGTTTGTTTACAACTCATCAGGCATTGATTAAGAGCATTAAGCAAGGGTATTTAGAATCTACTGCAAGTAAAGATGATTCAAGGTATAAAAGTATTACATTGACTACAAAAGGTAAGAACTACATTACAGGCTTAAACAATCTATTTAAAGGAAAAAAATGGACTACTCAGAATACATACTAAGGATTACTGCATTGACCAGATTGATGCATGAAGCCTGTCAGGAAAAAGAATATGAAAAAGCCTATGGATTTGCCAATGAAATAGAAGCCCAAGCATTATCTATGAAAATATGTTTAAGGTGTACAGAATGATTCAAGATGCAATTAACCTAGACCAAGGGTCTCTGGAGTGGAAGAAAGCCAAATTGGGCTATGTATCTGCCAGTTCTATAGCAGATGTAATGGCAAAGGGTAAAGGTATATCCAGACATAAATATATGGTCAAACTGGTGGCAGAAAGGCTTACTGGGGAAGTTACTGAATCCTATACTAATGATGCAATGCAACATGGGATAGATACTGAGGAACTTGCTAAGATTGCTTTTCAAAATGCAACTCAGACCCTAACAGAAAAAACAGGGTTTTGGAAACATCCAGAGATTGAATGGCTTGGGGTTAGCCCAGATGCATTAATTGGTGATGATACTGTGGTAGAGGTTAAATGTCCAAACACGACAACTCACATAGATTATATTTTTGAGGACAGATGCCCAGTAGAGTATTATAAACAAATCCAATGCCAATTATGGGTTACAGGTAGGGCTAAGGCTTACTTTGTCAGTTTTGACAATAGGCTACCAGAGAAGAATCAGTTGTTTATTAAAGAAGTTAGTCGTGATGAAGAATTGATAAAAGAGATGGAAACAGAAGTTTTATTGTTTCTGAAAGAAACCCAAAGTATGATAGATAGATTGCGAGGATAGTATGGCATCAGTAAAGTATGAATTAAAGGCTAAAAGCGGCACATATAAGACCAAGGAAGGCGAAGAAAAGCCTAACTGGGTAAAGATGGGAGTATGTTTTGAATCTGATAAAGGGCTATCATTAAAGATAGATACAATCCCTGTTGGATGGGATGGATGGGTTTCAATGTTCCCACCTAGACCAAAAGATTCAGACCCATTTGCAGGAATGGTAAACATTAAGGATGATGTTCCTTTTTGATATAATGTCTTTGGGGTAATGGAGTGCTGAAACCACTAAAATCTTTCCTGCTCCTTCACACGAGAAGTCCTTTCAAGACCATTACCCCACCAGTTATGGGCGAAAATTGTAATTTGTTGCTAATGGGTAATGACATATACCTATTCGTTCCTGTTCTAGCAGGTTTTTAGCAACTTTTTCCACTTTACAATAAGTAGCCCACCATTTTTACTTGTCATAGTTCTAATAAATCATTACACTATTAGTATTCTTGAAAGGAATAATATGATTGAAATCAAAATAAAACAGAAGTCTATCAAATATTATGTTTATGATGCTGATGGTCCTTTGCGTGGGTTCTACATCAAAGAAGAAGCCCTAAACTTTATTGGCAATGATGATTCTTTAACTCTCAAATACAAACCAGTTGCAGATAAAATCTTATATTGCGAAGAAGCACCATTTTAACCTGTCATAGTTTATGTTATGATATAGAAATAATCAAACTATGATAAGAGGTGTTACATGGAACAACAGGTCGGAGCAGTTAAAAAAGTAAGAGCAGTATTTACTAATGCTAATAAGCCTTTAACATTGCGTGAAATCCAAGATATAGACACAACCCTTAAAGTAACTGAAGTAAGCATGGCATTATGCTATTTGCATAAACAGAGATATGTAACCAGAGAATCAATCCCTGCAAAAAGTCTTGGTAGAAAATTAGTTTATCTATATACTTATAGTGATGTTAAATTACCTAAACAATAATGCCAATTAGACATACTGATAAAGGATGGTTTTGGGGAAGTAAAGGACCATTT
>Ga0208133_1000557_pt1 | contig 14463 bp, 19 predicted proteins | sample ColrivemetaGS535_FD_187595 | JGI IMG/M metagenome (GOLD analysis project Ga0208133, IMG submission 187595) | Estuarine microbial communities from the Columbia River estuary, USA - metaG S.535 (SPAdes) (version 2) | ecosystem: Environmental > Aquatic > Marine > Intertidal zone > Estuary | place... | reverse complement strand
CTATTAAATCAGTCGACCTTGGCAAGGGGCCAACTGCGCCTAAAACTCCTAGAAATAAAACAGCTGATATTATCAAAGATGAAGTTGAAAATGCTGCCAAAGAAGGCAGATCGGTAAAAAGCGTCAGCACTAACGCTGGCAAATCTGCCGGTGACCCAGTAGCCGCTCAACTAGACCCTACTTCGGAAGCAACTGCAAAAGCTGAAAAATTAAGTATTCCTGAATTAGAGAAAAAGATTTTATCAAAGGAAGGCACTGCTCTTCAACAAAAAGCATATGCTGATGCACTAGCAAAGAAAAAAACAGGCAGTGCAAAGCCAGAAGCGCCTAAGGCAGAAACACCGCCAAAAGAAGAACCACCTGCTCCTACTACTAGTGCAGAAGTACTTGTTAAGAAAGAAATTGAAAGAGAAAAAGCCGTTGCCAAAACTGCGCTGGATGACGGCACAGTAAAAATCAAAGAACTTGAAAATGCGTCTGGAAGTTCAACTAAAAAGGCCAATGAAACAACTAGCGAACAATTTGAACGGGTATTAAAAGATGACCCTGCATACAAAGGTACGTGGGAAGGTCTGGAAGGTACTGAGAAAGAAGTTGGGTTTTGGAAAAGACTAAGCAGAAAAGCTAAAATTGGTGGATTGATCAGTATCCCAGTATTGCTGGCAGCGGGTGGGTCATACCTTTATACGAGAGATAAGGAATTACCCGAGCCGGAAGAAGAAGTTTTAGACGGTCCAAACGCCGATAATAATGATACTACTAATGCTACTACAGATGCTGAAATAGCAGCCGCTGAAAAAGCCGCTAAAGAAGCCGAAGCCGCTAAAAAAGCCAAAGAAACAGACACTGACGGCAAAACTGATACTGAAAAGAATGCTGAAGTAAATCAAGCTACGAAAGTAGCAGGCGAAAAACAACCTGTTGCTACAGCAGAACAAGACACAGAATTAGCAAACTTAAAAGCACAAATTGACGCACTTATTGCAGAGTTAGCAAAATCCAAAGACCCTGCAATACAAAAAAGATTGGCAGCGGTTAGAGCAAAATTAGGTCAAGCAAATCAAGCCGCTAGTGTTATATCAACAGAAAAAGGTGGCTGGAAAAACATTGGTAATAATTATAGAAAATGGTATGGCCCAGATGGAACAGATGAAGAAGGCACGTTTGTCAAGCGTGGAACAATAGATAACATTCCGTATGATGCAGGGCAAGTGGACAAGTGGTCCAAGATGTCTGATCAAGAAAAATTAGTATATTTAAGAAAAGCAGAAAGAGCTGGCAAACTTAAATAAAGGAACCAAATTGTGGCGGATTTATTCCGCCATTTTCACCTCAAAAATATCTTTGAGGTTGCATTACTGAGATAATTAATATATAATAGGCATATACATTAGGAGACTTACATGTCAGGACGTTCATACGGCGCAGAAGAAAAGGCAAAACTAGAAAGATTGATTACTGAAGGATCAACAGTATTACGTGAAATCGAAGACTTACAAGTAGGCTTAAAAGAAACAGTACAGGCAGTAGCAGAAGAATTACAAGTAAAACCCAGCGTCATTAACAAAGCTATTAAGATTGCACACAAAGGCGATTGGCAGGCACATAATGCAGATTGGGAAGAAATTGAAGCAATTTTAGATATTACAAAACGTATCTAATAAGTAGTACACGCAAGGGCAAGCGGGCCATAATCCGCACGTTAGGTATTTGTCAGCCGAAAATGACATATGGAGAATATATTGAGCTATGTAGATGCATGGTTTGACCGCGAGAACGATGTTATCAAAGTGGTCGAACGTAATAAAAAACAAGAACGTGAGTTCCGTGACATTCCTGTCAAGCATACGTTTTATTTTAAAGACCCTAAGGGCAAATTCCAAAGTATTTACGGTGACCCGCTCACACGTATTATTTGTAAAAATACCAAAGAGCTAAGAAAAGAACAAGCTATTAACAGTAGCAAAAAACTGTTTGAAGCTGACATCAATCCAATCTTTGTTTGTCTAAGTGAAAACTATTTAAACGCAGAGCCTCCCAAATTAAATGTAGCATTTTTCGACATTGAGGTAGACTTTGATCCAGAGCGTGGCTATGCAAGTCCAGATGATGCGTTCATGCCAATTACTGCCATTGCTGTTTACCTACAATGGATGGAAACAATGATATGTTTGGCTGTTCCTCCTAAGAAACTTAAGATGGCGGATGCTAAAGAAATGGTCAAAGACTTTGACAACGTAATGCTGTATGAAACAGAAGCAGAGATGTTGGACGTATTCTTAGACCTAATCAAAGATGCTGATGTATTAAGTGGATGGAACAGCGAAGGTTTTGATATTCCCTACACAGTTAATCGTGTAACCAAGGCATTGAGCAAAGAAGATACGAGACGTTTTTGTTTGTTTGGTCAGTTTCCCAAGAAACGTGAATATGAAAAGTATGGTAGGCAAGCAGTCACATATGACTTTATTGGTCGCGTACACTTGGACAGTCTTGAACTGTATCGCAAATATACCTATGAAGAACGTCACACTTATAGACTAGATGCTATTGCAGAATACGAACTAGGCGAGCGTAAGACCCAGTACGAAGGCACACTGGATCAGTTGTACAACAATGATTTTAGAACATTTGTTGAATACAACATCAACGACTGTATGCTTCTAGAAAAATTAGATAAGAAATTAAAGTTCATGGATCTTGCCAACACACTGGCGCATGAATGTACAGTATTGTTACAGACCACAATGGGTGCTGTTGCTGTAACTGAGCAGGCTATCATTAACGAAGCACACCGCAGAGGCTTCCAAGTTCCCAACAGAACTAAGATGGACGATAGAGAAGGTAATGAAGGTGCCGCTGGTGCGTATGTTGCTTATCCTAAAGAAGGAATTCATGACTGGATCGGTTCTTTGGATATTAACAGTCTGTATCCCAGTGCAATTAGAGCACTTAACATGGGTCCAGAAACTATCGTTGGACAGTTGCGTCAAACTATTACACAAGAATATATTGATAACATGGTGGCAAAAGGCAAAAGTTTTGCGGCGGCATGGGAAGGTGTATTTGGATCGTTAGAGTATACTGCTGTCATGAACCAAGAGATTGGCACAGACATTACTATCGACTGGGAAAACGGAGACGTTGACGTAGTCAGTGCCGCAGAAGTATATAGATTGATTTATGAAAGTAATCAGCCTTGGATTCTCAGTGCTAATGGCACAATCTTTACTTATGAGAAGGAAGGTATTATTCCAGGATTGCTCAAACGTTGGTATGCTGAACGTAAAGAAATGCAGGCCAAATTAAAAGAAGCTGTTAAAGCTGGTAACAAGGTTGAAGAAGAATACTGGGATAAACGACAACTAGTTAAAAAGATTAACTTGAACAGTTTGTATGGTGCTATTCTTAACAACGGTTGTAGATTCTTTGACAAGCGTATTGGACAATCAACCACATTAACTGGTCGTGCTATTGCTAAACATATGGCATCAAAGGTTAACGAAATTATTGCAGGCGAATATAATCACACCGGCAAAGCCATTATCTATGGAGATACTGACAGTTGTTATTTCTCAGCGTATAAAACACTGGAAAAAGAAATCAACGCAGGGCAATTGCCGTGGACTAAAGAAAGTGTTGTTCAGTTGTATGATCAAATTGGCGAAGAAGTTAACAATACCTTTCCGCAATTTATGTTGGATGCATTTCACGTGCCAAAAAGCCGCGGTGAAGTTATCAAAGCAGGTCGTGAAATTGTTGGTAGTAAATCATTGTTCATTACTAAAAAGCGTTATGCTGTTCTTTATTATGATAAAGAAGGCAAACGGGCAGACGTAGATGGCAAACCAGGTAAGATCAAAGCCATGGGACTAGATCTAAAGCGCAGTGATACTCCAGAATTTATTCAAAACTTCTTAAGCGATGTTCTCGAATTAGTCTTAACAGGTGCTAGCGAACAACAAGTGTTGGATCACATTAGTGAATTTAGAATACGTTTTAAAGCAAGACCGGGTTGGGAGAAAGGTAGCCCTAAACGTGCTAACAAAATTACCGAGTATCAAGCCAAAGAAGCTAAAGCAGGTAAGGCAAATATGCCGGGGCACGTTCGTGCTAGTATTAACTGGAATACACTGAAGCGTATGTACGGCGACAAATACAGTATGGGTATCACTGACGGCGCCAAAGTTATTGTATGTAAACTAAAACCTAATGCATTAGGATTTACCAGTGTTGCTTATCCAGTAGATGAACTTAGACTACCGCAATGGTTCAAGGATCTAGCATTTGATCATGCAGAGATGGAACAGACTATTATTGATAATAAATTATCAAATCTAATTGGTGTTCTTAACTGGGATATTAACAGTACAGAAGAAAAGAATACCTTTAACAGTTTTTTCGAGTTCTAATATGAAAATTATAATTGCAGGATACGGATTTGTTGGAAAGGCAGTTGGCCAAACATTACAAACCAAACATGATATTGTAATAGTTGATCCAAAATATACTACCGAAGAAATAAAAGATCATCACGATGCAGATGGATTGATTATTTGTGTTGACACTCCTACCACAGAAGATGGCGTGTGTGATGTTAGGAATATTGCCAATATTTTAGACTCGGTGCCTATTTTTATGCCAATAATGATCAAAAGCACAGTAACGCCTAGTGCGCTTGAAGCATTTGATGAAGTATATAAAGATTATTCAATTGTTTATAGTCCAGAATTTTTACGTGCGGCAACTTCTGCCAAAGATTTTGCTGAACAGAAATTTATGATTATTGGCGGTGAAGATCCTGAAGGCTTTTGGCAGGAAACTTTTAGTTCAGTGTTACCTAATTGTAAATTATTTTTTCAATGTACTAAAATAGATGCATCTGTGACCAAGTACAGTATAAACTCTTTCCTAGCGGCAAAAGTAGCCTTTTTTAATCAACTGTTTGATATTTGTGAAAAGAGCGGTGCAGACTATTCAATAGTACGCCAAATGATTACACATGATCAAAGAATTGGTTCTAGTCATACCTTAGTACCTGGGCTTGACGGAGAACGTGGTTTTGGCGGTGCGTGTTTTCCTAAAGACACTCAAGCATTTATAAAATATGCCAAGACTATCGACACACCTTTTAGTATTCTAGAAGCTTCGGTAGAATACAATGAAACGGTAAGAAAAAATGCTTGACATAATCAAAAAACCTAAGTATAATCATAACATATGGAGAATCTCATGAAAGACTTTTTACAAGACCTAGTAGCACATACACATAGTTTGGGCTTTTTACCTTTGGTCAAGGTAAGTGCAACAGATAAAGAAACTACAATCGAATCTATGGCTGAAGATCGTAGCGTTATTTTAAATGCCAAAGCACACAACCCGGTTAGTGACTTTGAAGGTACATTTGGTATGCCTAACTTGAACAAGTTAGATATTCATCTTAAGTGTCCAGAGTACAAAGAAGGTGCAACTATCAAGGTAGTTAAACAGCAACGTAACGGAGAAGAAATTCCAACAGGGTTGCATTTTATCAATGCAACTGCTGACTTTGAAAACGATTATCGTTTCATGAATCAGGACATTATTAACGAAAAGTTAAAGTCGGCCAAATTTAAAGGCGCACAGTGGGATATTGAATTTCAACCAGCTGTCGCAAGCATACAAAAATTGAAGTTTCAATCAAACGCACACAGCGAAGAAACTGTTTTCCAAGTTAAAACAGAAGACGGTCATTTAGTGTTTAGCTTTGGTGATTCAAGTACACACGCCGGCAGTTTTATTTTCCAAGCAAACGTTAAAGGTAAATTAAAACAAACTTGGTCGTGGCCCGTTAATCAAGTTCAAAGTATTCTTGGGCTAAGTGGTACTGCTACTATGCGTATTGCAGATGGCGGATTATTAAACATTAATATCGATAGCGGTGTTGCAGTATACGATTATATTCTTCCAGCACAATCTAAGTAATGAATAAGAATCTAACAGCCGCACAGAAAGATTATGCATATTTCCTGCCGGCCACGTCGGGATTTTATAGCACATACATAGGCAAACAACGCTACAATAATTACGTGGATCCTGCACGTATTCCTGCGAGCTTTGGCCCTATGGGTATTGAAGCTATGAACTACTTGAATCCAAATGCGGCATTTTACTTTGACCATTGTTTGTATTCAGCAGGTCATGCTAATTTGGACTTGACTAAGCCCGACCCTAGTGAAGACATGTTTCGTAATAGAGACCGTAAGACTAGTTGGGTGTTAGGAGACTCTGGAGGTTTCCAGATTGGTAAAGGCGTGTGGGAAGGAGAGTGGAATGACCCTAATGGTCCAGTAGTTGCACAACGCATGGCTGAAGCTGTTGCTCGAGGTGTAGAACTAGTGCCACAATTGCACCCCACAGGGCATCCTAAAACAGATAAGAACGGTAATCCAAAATATACTAAAATTGATCATGTTAAAATTTATCAATCTAAATTGGATGCGGCGCAAAAGAAACGTGGACAAGTATTAGCATGGATGGATGCGCTTATGGACTACGGCATGGTTCTGGATATTCCAGCATGGGTTGGTCGTAGTCCTGTTGGTGCTAAGAATAGCGGTGTTGGTAATTATCCGCAAGCTGTTGCGGCCACAAAATACAACAACGAATATTTCATCAAACATCGTACAGGTGCTTGTAAATTTTTAAATGTATTGCAAGGTGAAAATCACGATCAAGCAGACGATTGGTATCAGCAAATGAAAGACTTTTGCGATCCAAAGAAATACGACAAGCCGTTCAACGGGTGGGCAATGGGTGGACAGAACATGTGTGACGTGGATTTAGTTCTACGCAGATTAGTGGTATTGAAGTTTGACGGTTTACTAGAACAAGGACATCAAGATTGGATGCACTTTCTCGGTACAAGTAAATTAGAGTGGGCACTATTACTAACAGATATTCAACGTGCTGTTCGAAAATATCACAATCCTAGTTTTACAATTAGTTTTGACTGTGCTAGTCCATTCCTTGCCACTGCTAATGGACAAATTTATGTGCAAACAGAAATTACAGACAGAGAAAAATGGTTGTATAGAATGTTGCCAAGTTTAGACAATAAGAAATATAGCAAAGATACTAGGCTGTTTCAAGATGTAGTTGTACAAGATGGTCATTTTAAATCGTTTACTACTAGTCCACTAATGGATGGGGTGGAAGTTAAAGATATTTGTATCTACGGGCCTAACGATATGAATAAGATTGGTAAAGTTGGTAAGACTAGCTGGGATAGTTTTACCTACGCAATTATGATGGGGCATAATGTTTGGTTACATTTGAATAGCGTACAAGAAGCTAACAGACAATATGATGCTGGATTATGTCCTGGCATGTTAGATGTCACTACAGCTATACCAAAACCATTTACAGATTACTCTCCATTACCAAATAAATTTAGAGATGTTGTAGACGCTATCTTTAGTGCTCCTGATCGAGATTCAGCAATGGCAATTATCGATTATTATGATAAATTTTGGCAAGCTATTCCAGGAACACGTGGTGCAACTGGTAAGAAAACAGTTAATGCATCAACCATGTACTCCAAATTCTTTGAAGAAATTGAAGAAGATACTGTACAATTAGAAAACGAGCCCGAATGGGGTGATGAAGAGGAATCAAAATTAAACCAGCTAGAATTACAGGTAAAAGAATGACATTACCAGACGAAAGATATCGAGCAGTAGTGCAGACTCAAAAGTTTTTAGTTGAAATTCTAAATACTCCACGAGTTCCAAAAGCAATTAAAGATCGTGCAAGAAGTTGTTTGCGTCATTACCCTAGCGACTGGGATATGAAACGTGCGGCAGATAGTGCTCCTGATGTATTTCAAGAACAAATGGAAGCTGTGACCCGTTTGTTTAAATCCTACGAAGAAAAGAAAAATGAGCAAGCGTAGCCTTATCATTGGCATGGGTATTGGAAATTTGTACAAGGAAGTTTTAACAAATCTTGGACAAGAAGTTGTTACAGTAGACTTGGATCCTTCTAAAGCAGACTTTACAGATCTTGCTAGTGCAATACGTAAATATTCTTGGTTCGATACTGCTCATGTATGTACTCCAAACTTCACACATAAAGAGATTGCTGAACAAGTGGCTCCTTATACTAAAATAGTGTTTATTGAAAAGCCAGGATTTAAAACAGGTAATGAATGGACTAATATGATTAACACTAGACCGTTTACACGGTTTATGATGGTTAAAAATAACATGTGGAGAGATAACATTGCTGAGTTGGTCGAGTTAGCAAGTAAAGCTAAAACTGTTAAAATTCGTTGGATTAGAAAGAATTGTATTCCTAGTCCAGGTAGTTGGTTTACTACCAAAGATTTTGCTTTTGGTGGAGTTAGTCGAGACTTAATGCCACACTTGCTAAGTTTATATGTAGCTATGAGCACCGAGTGGAAACATGAAACGGTATCTGGACAGACTGCCATGCAATGTTGGGAATTAAAAGATATTGAAAGTACTGATTACGGTACTGTTAATCCTAACGGCACATATAATGTTGACGATATGTGTGTAATTAACTTTGGTAATAAGTGGCGGTTGTCGGCCAATTGGCGTAGTATGGACGAAGAAGATAGTTCTATTGTGTTTGTTATGCCAGATAATAAAATAGAACGTTTTGATTTAGGTTGGTGTCCAGAAGACGCATACCGTAATATGATTGTGGATGCTATTGCTAACGTAGATAATTCCGAGTTTTGGTTAAAACAATATGCCGTTGACTCTTGGATCCATGAGAGAATAGAAAAATTATGAATAGATGTTTGCAAACAACAGGTCAAGGCCACTTTGAAGAAGTAGAATACGAAGTTCCTCCATTAACTGAGGATGAAATTTGTGTTCGAGCTGTCTTGACTGGAGTATGCCGCAGTGATATCGATATGATGCAAGGTAACTTTGGGCCGTTGCCACTTAGTATGCAAGGGCATGAAGGGTTGGGTAAAGTTATTGGCATCGGTGCTAATATTGAGGGTGTTAACTTTGGTGACTATGTGGCAACCCGTGGCGAACCAGCATACGCAGATATTTACAATGTGCGTAAAGATGAATATGTACTAGTACCAGAAGCTCATCCACGCTATATTATTGAACCAGTCGCTTGCGGTATCAATGCTGTAGATGTTGCTGATTGCGCTAGGCAAGATAAAATACTTATTATTGGCAGTGGATTTTTAGCTTGGGTTGCGTACCATACGTTAACTAAATTTAAACATTGCGAAAATGTAGATGTATTAGGTTCTAGTAATATTGATCTATGGGGAGATATACTACTATTAGGAACTACCGATAGTTATGATGTAATTATTGACTTATCTGGAAAATATGAGTTAGGCATAGACATAAACCTAAATAATAACGCATTAATTGTCGATGCTGTTGGTAAAGCAGTAAGTCGAGAAGAAGCACAACAACAACTTTGGAAAGCTGTTACTACTATTAAGCCAAGTCCACGCAATTCAAATTTTCATCAATGTATGAAAGACGCTGTATGGATGATTGAAAACGGTGAACTTGAGGTTGATTCTTTTTGGACTAGAGGCTATAATAGAAACATAGAGTGGCAACAAGCGTTTGCGGATGGTGTGGATCGTCCAAGCGGTTACAGCAGAGGTTATATTAAATGGGACTAAACACTGAAGAACGACAAGACATTGTTTACTTTACAGGTTATGAAGTCGAACATACAATTTGTTATGGTCTAAAAACATTATTTGTTGTTGGCACACCTCCGTTACAAGAAATCCTTACAAAAGCTAAAGAAGCTGATGTAAAACATATCTACTTTGGCACTAGTCAAAGTTTTAATCCTAAAGCAATGACCCACGGTGAATATCAAGCATGGGACGAGGTTATCCTTGGATGTTTGAAAGCAGACTTTTGGGTTAGTCTAGACTTTGGTGTCGAGCACGTTGAAGGTGTAATCGAAAGCGGTTACTCCGAATACTCTAGATTTGTTCCTATGATTAGTGTAAAATTACCTTATATTAATCAACTTAATTATAATGCCACACTTAAACTCGATGATATTACCTGGGGTAAAACAAATCCCGGCGTATGGACACATCATCTTCAAAGCCTAATGAGTAAAGACAAGTTTACCTATTGGGATCAATACACTCAAGATACACCAACATGATTATTAAACAAGATATTAGACCAAACAAGATGATCTGGGTTACCTTCCGTAAAGAAGGTATTCATTGCTACCCAGCGGCTGCAACAGATCCAGCATTAGCTACAGGAGATTACTATGACGTATCGTTTCTTGGCACTCCTCATCGCCATATTTTTCACTTTCGCGTATGGCTCGGAGTTACTCATAACGACAGAGATGTGGAATTCATTCAGTTCAAGCGATGGCTTGAAAGGTTGTATTCTAGCGAACAAGGTGTATTGTCGCTAGATTATAAAAGTTGCGAAATGATGAGCGATGACTTATATGCTCAAATTTCACAAAAGTATCCGGACCGTGAGGTTTGGATTGAGGTCTCCGAAGACGGAGAAAATGGTTCATTTATTAAGTACTAACTAAAAGGCTACTATGGCTAAGAATTACAAAGACATCAATTATTTTGAAACCCGCCCGGACATCGTTAAGATTTTCGATGAATTGGAATCTTTCCTTAACTTTTGCAGGATCGAGTTGTTTCCCTACAACGAGGCAGACTTGTACAATAGAGAAAGTTGGGTGTGGCGCAATTACGAAAAGAGCAAGCGTCCTAAGAAAGCATGGACTGGTGAGAAGAAACCTTACCAAGGCACTCGGCCGTTTGTTAACAGAAACCAATGAACATATTCTTAGTTGATCTAGAAGCTGTTGAAACAAGGTACACGGGACAGTGGAAGTCCCATGTACCTAACCTCTTACGAAAGGCAGGACATCATGTCAACATTATATCAGGTCCTACGGACATTCCTAGTGCTACCACTCCTGGGGCATTTCTCAACTTTGGCGGCACTAATATCTACAAGGCTAGTCAAGTTGAACAGATGGGTCGGTTATTTTGTAACGGATCCGTTCATTCCGGGGATCACTTTATCTTTACTGATGCTTGGCATCCTGGTATCATAAACTTAAAGTACATGAGTGAACTGCTGGACATTCCAGTAACAACACACGGTCTTTGGCATGCTGGTAGTTATGATCCTCAGGACTTCCTAGGACGCTTAGTCGGCAACAAGCCCTGGGTGCGTAACGCAGAAAAAAGTTTCTTTCATGCATTTGATCACAACTACTTTGCTACAGATTTTCATATTACAATGTTTTATACCAATTTGTTAAATGATTATTCTACAGAAAATCCGTGGTTTAGTGAACATCTCAACGAAATCCTAAACGGTGAAGAACCGAGAATTGTACGCACTGGCTGGCCTATGGAATATATGCACGATACGTTGTTACCATATAAAGGTATGCAAAAACGTGACTTAATTTTATTCCCGCACCGTATTGCTCCAGAAAAACAAGTTGAAATCTTTAGAGACTTGGCTACACACTTGCCTCAGTACGAGTTTGTGGTGTGTCAGGACCATCAACTTACAAAAAATGAATATCATAATTTGTTAGGCGAAGCTAAACTAGTGTTCAGTGCTAACTTACAAGAAACACTGGGTATTAGTTGTTATGAAGGTGCAGTAGTTGATGCTATACCATTAGTGCCAGATAGACTTAGCTATACAGAAATGTATTCGGATACATTTAAATATCCTAGTGCATGGACTGAGTCTTTTGAATCATATCAAACACATCGTACTAATTTATGTTTTGCAATTATGCAACACATGGATAATTACCAAACTAGAATACCACAGTTACGTAAACAAGCGGAGGCGTTACATGAGCAGTTCTTCTCAGCAACCGGACTCATCGATAACATTAAGTGACACTTACACTATTGATGTAAGCAATATGTCTACTTTTAATTTTACTAATAATGATACGATTACATTAACTGGTTATAGTCCCTGTACTGTGTCGTACCCTTCATCATATCCAACATTAACTACTACACAACTTGGGTCAATAACTAGTATAGATACATCAGCGTTTACAATAAATTTTCCGGAAGAATGGGTTAACTGCTTTCCAGACTTTAAACGTATTGAAAAAATGTGTGAAGAATATCCTGGATTGAAAGTAGCATACGAAAAATTTGTCACAACTTATAAACTAGTAACAGATCATTATGATACTCCAAAAGATAAAAGACCTAAGCCTTAATTGGTTAGAGCGGCTGGACCGCAAACGAGTTATTATGGATCGACAATGCGACGAGCCATTATTAACACGTTACTATTTGTTTTTAAAGGATCGTAAACGGTTTCCGTTTAATGTATTCTTACACAAGTTTCATAAAGGCGATCCGGGCGATCAACATGATCATCCGTGGCCATACTTTACACTAATCCTAGCAGGCGGTTATTACGAATATACTCCTGTTATGTCATTTGGTAAAATGATTGGTGAGATAAAACATTGGCGTGGGCCAGGGCACTTTCGTATTTGCAGTGCGTTCAGCTATCATCGAATTGAATTAAAAGAAGGTGTTACGCCATGGACATTGTTTGTGCCAGGACCGCAAACAAGAGAATGGGGATTTCTCGTTGAAAATAAATGGATACACAATGACAACTACCTTGAAGAACGTAAAAACAGTTAATACAACTAGTCCCGGGTACGGTGCGGTTCCTCCCGGAGGGATAGGAGTAAGCCCGTTAACTATTGGCCAAGTCTATACTACTAGTGGTACTGCTGGGCAGTTTCTAACAAGTGGATCGAATGGTACGGCATGGTCTAATTCAAATGACACTGTACTCAAAGTTACGCAAAGTCCGCCAGAATTAGAAGTCAAAGGGCGACTGGTGCTTAACGGTGTTGATTTAGAAGAACGGTTAGATACAATCGAAAAAGTCTTGCAAATTCCCGAACGTGATGTTATACTAGAAAAGAAGCACCCAAAGCTAAAGAAATTGTATGATGAGTACATCACAGCATTGGGTAAGTATAGAACATTCGAAGCAATCAAAGGAGAAGATAATGTTGCATGAATCAGTATCGCACACACTTAAAGAAGTGACAATTAAGGAATCTGAAGGATTCCGTGTACGCTTGGTCAAACACGAAGTAATTAGTCCTAAAGGCTTGTTTAGTCTGGATATTATTCAAGAAAGTTTGAAAGACGGCAAAGTGCAAGACAGTCAAGCATACAATTTCTTTATGACCAAAGAAGAATTGCAAACATTAGCTCATGGTTTAACTGCATGAAGAAAATTCACTACTCTTGGTCGCAAGTAGAAGGTGCGTGTTTAGAAATTGCTAGACAAATGCACGTTCATTATTGGAGACCAGATTATATAGTGGGCATTACACGTGGTGGACTTGTTCCAGCCAATTTGTTGAGTCAATACACTGGTATTAAAATGAACAGCCTAGACATTAGTCTACGAGATGGCGGCGATTGTGTTAGCAATCTTGGCATGGCTGAAGATGCATTTAAAGGCAAAAAAATTCTTATTGTTGATGACATTAACGATCAAGGATCCACTGTTAATTGGATTAAGAATGATTGGCCTAGCGGTTGTTTTCCTGACGATCCCAAATGGGAAAGTATATGGGGAGATAATGTTCGTTTTGCAGTATTAACACACAATCAATCAAGCCAGTTTAAAGATCCAGACTATTATGTATGGACTGTGAACAAAGCAGAAGAAGATTGTTGGTTAGTTTATCCTTGGGAGGATTTTTGGTTATGACATCAGCACTTATTAAATTAATTTTAGGCATTGCACTAATTGTTATTGTTATTGTATTTGGTCCAATTGTAGGAATTTGGAGTTTAAACACACTGTTTCCTGTACTACAAATACCGCTAACATTAGAAACATGGTGTGCATTTTTCTTACTATTCGGAAGCATAACAGGTTTGCGAATTGGTACAAACAAATAAAGGAATAAAAATGGGAAACCCGACTCCTCCAGAAATATTAATAGCTGATTTAAAAACTAAAATTGATATAGTTGAAAACGATATTAAAAAATTGCAAGCAGACGGCGGCGCTAGTCCACGCAAAGTCGAAGCATTAACAGAATATAAAAATTATTTAGAAGACCAGATCAGGTCTATGAATCATGGCAACGAATCTTGAAAGAGCACTTGATGAAAAAAGAGCACCGTGGACTAGTATCGAATACAGAACAAAATCCTACTGGGTATTTAGAGATGCATACCCAGTCGCTGAAGGACATTTGTTATTTGTGCCAACCGAAGAAAACTGGGAACATTTATGGGACTGTTTCAAAGGCGCATACAAGTTTGGTCACGAAGGCGTCGAGTCGGGCAGGTGGGACGCTTTTAATGTCGGACAAAATTGTGGCGAGGCTGCTGGACAAACAGTAATGTATCCGCACGTACACATG
>Ga0208133_1000556_pt1 | contig 14487 bp, 23 predicted proteins | sample ColrivemetaGS535_FD_187595 | JGI IMG/M metagenome (GOLD analysis project Ga0208133, IMG submission 187595) | Estuarine microbial communities from the Columbia River estuary, USA - metaG S.535 (SPAdes) (version 2) | ecosystem: Environmental > Aquatic > Marine > Intertidal zone > Estuary | place... | reverse complement strand
ACCCAGAATGTATTGGTCAGAATCTGGAATCCTTTTGCTACGCAACCGCTGGAGCCTGATTACGATACTCACTTTACTAACTTTACCTTTGGTGGGCATCTAGGCTTTTCGGCATCGCTTGCCATCGTTAGTACAGTGGTTGCGCCATCGCCAGGCTCGGCATGGACTTGGGAACTTAGGGCAAATATCACGGTCAACAACGGACACGGTTCAAGTAATACGAGTTATGTTGTGCTGACATCAGGAAGCGAAACCGGGGCTACAACGTACAAGGATGTTAGCCAGACGGTAGCAGGTACCTTTAGCGCTTCAGTATCAACTGACAAACTTTGGGATATTGCCGAGGCAGCGTTTTCTTCTTCCAGCGCACCAACACAGTTCCCAAGCCTAACCTCTTACACTTGGTATGAACGCACCACCACGGGCGCTACAGCAGCTTGTAGCCTATCTGCTGGCGGTGGCTCTGTTGCGGTGTCAGCTGCGGCATCATCTAGACAGACGGCAAACTATACGGCTACGCTCTCGGCATCTGGATTCAGTAGCGGTGACGTTCGGCATGACTTTGCGGTAAGCCTTGTCAAGGTCAACACCGTTGCCGTGCATGACATTACACACGCACACACTTGGTACGATCAGAGCGCCACCGAGTGGAGCCTAAGCCTTTTAGGTGAGACTGACGGCTTTGGCATCGTGTCATCTGCAAGCGGAACAATCAGCACGTCATCGTGCCTTGATCGTGCCGTTTCCATTGTCGGCAGGATACGTGCTTGGGAGGGTGCATACCCAGATAACCTCGATGTGGTTGTTACCGGGTACGATGGCGGCACTCGTACGGTTACAAGCTCAGGCGGGTCTTACGGTGGCCAGGACACCTTTGTAGCCTACAGCACGACCACGGTACTAACCGACCCGACATACGGGAGCAACACGCTAACCACATCACTCAATGATGTACCAGCGTGGATATCAGCGGCACTATCAAGCAGTGGCCTAACCACAAACGGAGATAGTAGCACAGACACCAGAGTCTTGTTCCGGGGCTTCCGCTTCAATGGCTGGTCAATCGCTGAGACAAACAACCGCTCTATCCCCGGCACAGGCAACGACCGTACGTATAGCCCTTACCAAGGAACCAGCGGATACCGGTATCTTGCCATCCAGATAAAAGCACAAAGCGGCACCAACCAAGCCGGATATATCGAACTTACTGATTACCACGGGTACACAAAAAGATGGCAGGTTGTGGCGCCTACGACCTCATACAGCACCGTTACCCTTGATCTATGCTCTCCTGATATCTGGAGCCTTGGAGCGTTACCGGCAACCGAAGACAAGGACAACCCGTACCCTCGGAAAAACACGGCATCCAGCAGCTTTGCCGGTAGTGAGTCTGTAGACTCGGCTTATTGGGGTATCACTTCATGTCAACGGTTGAGGGTGTCTAGCGGATCTATTGACATTGGTACAACCACGCTGACCTACACCAACACCGACAGCACCTATGTACCGGATACGTTCACAGCGGCTTTTGAGCGCATTACACCGGCAATCGTTGCAGAGGTAGACACCACCACCTACTACTACGGCAGACGATTCTGGCAACAAGACCGCGATGGCAGGACTGAAGAGGAAAGCGATGTCTACTGGCAGATGACGGTCGGTGGCGCAACCGGCGTGACATCCTACAGCGTTGACCCGGTAACCATCAGTGAGCTATGCGACCAGATAAACGCCTCCGATAACTCTATTGTTAGGCATCCCGGCTGGGCGGCAACGAACTCTGTAGCCTACCCGGCTGGTGCTACTTGCACGGTGAGCCAACCGCCGCTAAGAGATTGTTTCCTCAACGGCGTTACCGGCTACAGCACTTGGCTAAGAGGCGGCGGTATCCTTGCAACGCCACACGCTACAGCCGGCACTGACTTTGCTTACGGCCATCAACTGGCGCAGGGAACCATCGTAGCCCAGACGCTATTTGACCGCATCAATGGAAACTTCCCGCCAGACCTTCCCGACCCGTTCGACATCAACGGCGGCACTGAAGCAGGCTTGTACTTGGCGGGTGGAAGTTTGCTCCGTGGTATCGCTCATGGTGCCTTACTAGACAATGCGGGTGACCCTTTAACCGCTGGCACGGTTGACCTGCTACTAACAACCACGAGCGCGAACCGGGGTACAGATAACACCATTGACGGTGAAGGGCGCTATTACACTTCCGCTCCCTGGGGACTGGGTGAAAGCAACCACACGGTGAGCTACAGCACAAGCACCATTGGATTGTTACCGCTTCATACCAGCCACCGCTTCCGCTCTTGGTTTAGGGAGCAGGAGCTTGCCGGTGTATGTGTCTCTGCTGCCGTGGCGCCTAACCAGCGATTTTGCTATGCCGTGATCGAGTCCGGGGCGGTAGCCCTACACTTTGCGGATGGCCCGAACGCTACCAACTTTGTGATGGTAACAACCAGCATTACGGATGCTTCCTGCGTACACATTGCATATGATCCGACAAGCGCAAAAAGTCGGCTATACATCGTGGTTGAGGCATCAGGTAATGATGTCAAAGAGTACTACACAGATGACGAGGGGGTGACGGTAAGCGTGGCAGTAACAGTAACCGGTTCCGGGGATGATGCTTCAGTAGCAATCAATCCCATGGGTAAGCGCATCGTTGTCTATCACCATAACAATGACTTGTACCGGGTCATCTACGACCCGCAGGGTAACGTTGTTACGGCGGCCAGTGTTATTGTCACTGGTGGAGTACATCAGGGGAAAACGGCGATTGCTTGGAGGCTTGGCACTTGGTACGCCTACTATCGTGACGGTGGGGGTTCACTTATCCAGATATCAAGTATCAGCGATGGCGAGACTTGGAGCTAAGGAAAAAGGGGTGGTGGGCAGTTTGAGGAAACAGCATTGGGAGTTAGCCTGCCCACCGGGTGTCGGGAGATAAGATCGACAAAAGGAATATATCACCATGAGTAGACCTATTGCTTTAAGGGCAGCCAAAGAAGCCCTAGACAACATCGGTGTGCAGGAGACCGGGGACAATCGCGGTAAGGCTGTTGAAATCTATCAAGCCTCTACGGTTCCACCCGTGCCAGCCGGTAGCCCGTGGTGTGCTGCCTTTGTGGTTTATAGACTACGGAATGCAGCTCATGACCTAGCCCTAACAATCCCCCTAGACTGGCCACGCTCGGCATACTGTCCCGATCATGGCAACTGGGCCAGGCGTACAGGTAACTGGCTAAGCGTGAAGGATGCGGAAGCAGACCCTACCAAGGTGCGTATCGGTGACTTGATATGCTTTTGGTTTGCACCGCTCAACCGGCTTGCCCACATCGGCATTGTGATCGGCGTTTTCCCCTGGGGGGTCAAGACTGTAGAGGGCAACACGTCCCCTGAAATGGAAGATGAGGACAAGGTAGAGCGCGAAGGTGACGGTGTCTACCGCAAGGCTAGAGCATGGCGCGAGCTCGGCAGTAATGGCGGTTTTGTAAGCATAGACTGGTAACGAAAAAAGACCCGACTTTTACATCGGGTCTTTCCTCATCAGTTCCAGCATCCAATAGTTGTTTTGGTTTCCCTTGCGGGTGCTAGGATTATACCCTACGGCATCAACTCACTTGCCATCTGTGCAATCCAAGCGCGTACACCCCAGTCATCAGGAGCGCCCATCGTGAACTGATCAATGCTGATGTTGATGTCTACTCCGCCACTGCTGTAGACCACGCTAAGGAGTTGCCCCTTGCAAGTGGTGAACCAAAGCATACGGGCGAGGTTGTGAGTGCTAACACGGATAGAGCGTTGATACTGGTAGGCTTCCAGCGCTTCATTCCACATCGCACTAAAGTCAAGCTCGATTGTTTCAAAGGTTGTATGGTCGCGCTTCAGCACGTCCTCTAACCTTTCCATCGTGTACACGTCATCTGTTACTGTCATCTATTATCTCCCTGTGGTGTATAACCACATCCGGAATATACACCGGATGCGGATATATTGTCAAACTGTTTTTATCGTTACCGATTCTGAAGCCGGTATTAGATCAAGCCCTGGCGCGTGGTCAAGGGCAAAGTCACTGAGCTTGCTAACCAATACGGTGTGCTTTGTCTTGATCGCTTCCGGGTTGTGTTCCATCAGCCATGCCACGGCTTCCTCTTCTTCAACCACCTTGACACGCTCGGCTACAGTGCGGAAAGAAACCGTGCCAAAGGGACAAGTCCAAGTCTTGACCTTCAGGGTGCCGTCAGCCTTGCGCGGTAATTGGCTCATTGCGTAGTCTTGCAGCTGTGCGTTGTACTGCGCTTCCAACCAGTCAAGCCGGGCCTGATGCCTTGCAACCATCTTGCGGGTGTTCTCTACGATCGCATCCATCTTGGCTTTCTCAGCCTGTAGGGTTGCCTCAATGTCCATGCGCTTCCGCATCACCAGAAGCGCGAGGTCTTCCGGTGTCTCGTTGCCTGTTATCCAGCTGGACATCGGCCCGGCATACTCGCCGGTTTCCTCATCCCATAGCTCGCCATCTACTAAGTAGTAACCCATTATCTATTTCCTCCCAGTGGTCTAGCCTTCAGCGGGGCATCGATTACGATGTTGCCCTGTGGGCCTCTACGGTAGTCATCACGGGGCGCTACCGCGCCGTTTGCATCATCGTCCTCATCAGCACTTATTGCCAGCAAGGCGGAGACGCTATACCGTCTACCATAAGTAAGCGCAGAGCCTAGCCCGTGAGCGTCTGGCTTGGTTACCGGGATGGTTGCCGTCGTGCTGATCCACTCACCGGATGCATGAATGATGCGGCTCTCTACTGTAATCGCTGTGACCTTGCCATCTGTGACGTGAGTTTCCGTGGTGCCTTGGGTTAGCATCAGGTCGCTGGCTGTAAGGATAGGGCGCAGAGCGTCCAAGATGCTGTCAAGGGTGACGTACTTGGATTTGAAGGCAGGGTTAGTGCCTTCCTTGCTGATGCCCTGCATACGGCTTTGAGCCTTGATGAGGGAAGGGGCAATGGCCCCTATGGTTTCGCTACTAGTCAAATCTCTTCTCCCATCCGATTGTTTATGTAATCAATGTGTTTGATTACTTCAGCACGATTGTCTAAGTCAACCGCGCCATCTTCCACAAAGTGCTTTGCGAGCTCGCTGTCGCGGTTAGCCATGATGTAGTCTGCGGTCTCTTCATGCCTCATCGCAAAGATAGAACCGCAGATGTAGCCGTGTCCGCCGTCTGAATAATAGTCAACCTTATCGAGTAGGTTGCTTGGTATATAAACACCAAGATAGTCATCTGCTCCCATTATTCACCTCCCTCAATAACTATATGAAGCGATGGGTTCCTACCTTGCCGTTGCAGGTAGTTTGCGATGCACAGATGCAGGGAAAGGCTTACACCATTCCGCGCAAACTGTTGTTGCAGGTTTTCGCCATCAATGAATGGAACCCATTGATCATCTATGAATAATGCTGTAGTCATTGGAACGATTACGTCAACAACCTTGAACGATGGAATCCTGAACACGCCAGCCCCTGCTGGCAATGCGGTTAGTGTTGTCTTCATTACTTATCTCCCGTACCGCTTGGTACATCAACAATATACACCGCCAATATATATAACGCAAGGTGTTGACAGGCTATTATATATATATGGTATATATGGAGCATGATTAGAGGATTGACCCAAAACGAGTTATCGCGGCGCACTGGTTTCAAGCAGCCACGCATCAGCGACTATATGACCGGGAAGAAAGCGCCTAGTGATGTTAGCCTGATTGCTCTGGCTGAAGCGATGGACATGGATCCTGCGGAACTGAGCAAGCAGCTGTTACTGCGTAGGACACTGCGTAAGGGCAAGGCACCGGAAGCACCAGAGCAACCGGGCGAATAGGTAGATAGGGAGATAAGAAAATGCGACGATGCATAGAGTGCGGTAGTGAAGTAATCGATTTTGACAAGACGTGTACGGCTTGCCGGGTGAGTGAATGGCAAGACCAGCAAGCGCAAGCGCAGCTGCTGAGGGAGCGGCACTACGCGCTGGAGGCTAACCGCGATGCTTACCTTGGACGCAAGAAAGCGATACGGGATTCCATTCGTGCCGGTGTAGTTACTGCGGTAGCCGTTATGCTTTTCTTGGCGCTTGTATCTGCTACCCGTGATGCCATGCGGTACGAGTACCAGACCAAACCGGCGGCACTGAAGGCGCAGGGTGTCAAGTAATGCAACGGCGTAGATTCCTAACTAAGCCTGAAAAGGCTGAGATTCTAACGCGTGTAGCTGAACGAGTCAAAGCCGGTGAATCTAAGTACGATGCCTGTTACGACATAGCCGGATTGTATTGGCAGAACGTTAGCCGGTGGCTTGAAAAGGATGCTGATCTATGGAACATCATTATGGATGAACCATATCCGTATGATGGGCCACTACTCAACGAGCGCAACCGTACAGACTTGCCATGCTTTGATTGGACTGAGGCAATGGCTAAACTTGTAGCCGGGTGTATGATTCGTCCCCAAGGTTCGATGCTTTACAGGTATCGCTTAGAAGGTGGAAGGTTGCTGGAATACCGCAAGCAACTTACTTCTGGTGATTGGTACAAAACAACAGAGATTACAATCCCTGAAAAAGCCTACGAGACGTGGAAGTTTGAGGTTGTGGCATGACGTGCAAATGGATTTTAGTTGATACCAAGTAGATCAATCGTACGGCAGACGCTCCGGGCTTTGAGTAAGGCACCGGAGCGTTTGTTGTCTCACGAGGAGATGGTTCTTTTGCATCAGGCATGGGCGGCAGACATCATGCCAAAAGAGTGCATGGCTGAGATGGTTCATCGCAACACGGGTCTCTGTAAAGAGATGGCCAAGCAGATACACAAGCAGGATGACTTTGAGGACGCGGTAGCCTTTTGCCTTCAGGGCTTGATTATCGCCATCCAACGGTGGGACTCCAGCCGTGGGCTACGGTTCAGCACCTTTGCGATGAAGTGGATTATTCAAAAGTACCGCCGCTACCAGTCAACCCAAAGCAAGACCATCAGGGTATCCGAGCACACCATCTACAAGTGGCTCCGCATCCGCAAGGCACACGATCAACACCTCCATCAGCACGGCATACCTCCAACCGATGAGCAGCTCTCCGGATACACGGGCCTATCGGTTACGATGATAGGCATAGCCAGGGACTCACAGCAAGTGCAGCCGGTTAGTATCAATGTACCGGTCAGCGGCACGGATGGTCTGGTCTATGAGGATTGCCGGGTGCTAGGAGCCTCCACAAGCCCCGAGGAGGCATTTATCGCAGATTCATGGGCAGATAGGCTAGGCGATGCTTTGCTATCGCTGGATGACGATTCAAGATATTTGCTTGTTAGGCGCTTTGGTTTGGATGGATCTAAGCCGGAGACTCTGCGGACGATAGCCAGCCGGTACAAGACACCCGTAAGCGTCATTGAAGCACAGATAGAATCAGCCCTAGCAACCATCCGGGGACGGTACGAAGTGGAAGACCTAACGTGAGACACCTAGAAGACCGCGAACAGATAGCCCTGATTACTTGGGTACGCTTGATGGCTATCAAGCATCCGGAACTGTCTACCATTTATCATTGCCCTAACGGTGGGCATAGAGACATCAGGACAGCTGCAAAGTTCAAAGCCATGGGCGTGAAGGCGGGTGTCTGGGATATCTTCCTACCTTGCCCAGCGCCGGGGCTGTACGTCGAGATGAAGGCTGGTAAAGGTCGGCTAACACCGGGGCAGGTGTCCTTCCGTGATGCGCTTCAGCCGCACGGCTACACCTTTGTTGTTGCTTACAGTTGGTCGGATGCCGCCAAGGCGATAGCCGATCATGTCGGGTTTACCTTTGATGTATAATCCTTTGTCGGTCTAACCGGCTGCTTGATTCCTGCAGGGTTCAAGTATGCAACCCGCTTCACTCACCCGGAGCGGGTTTTGCTTTTGATGTATAATGTGGATGAACCTGTCCTTCTGGTTATGGACCTAGTCCACCCTCCGGCTGATCCCCGGAGGGTTTCCAGATGCAGGTATCTCGAAGGACAACAGGTTACATCATGGCAATACCAGCCACTGATGCCGTTCAGGCTATCGCCTTCCTGCGGCATCTTTTCAAACCCTATCAAGACGGGTTCATCGAAATCCGCCCGCTATCCAAGCACAAACCCCACGCTAACCGTACCACCTACAGGTTGCCACATTGCCTAAAGGGCGAGGAAGGGCAAGCACTTAGCCAGCACATCATCAGCCTTGCAATGCGTGGTTACGATGTGTACTGCGGTGTCTGCCCAAGGGCTGCACCTGAAGGTCCGGGGCGTAAGCTAGGCAAGGAATCCATTGAACAGGTCGGGACAGTCTGGATAGATCTAGACAACAAGGTACCGGGTGCAACTAGTCAACTATTACTTGACAACTGCGACTTGGTCGTATCCAGCGGTAACGGTTGGCACGGCTACAAGATGCTGTCCAGCCCTAAACTTTGCAAGTCAGTCAAAGAGCGCACCACGCTAGAGAACCGCATCCGTGACTTTGCAGACAAGATACTACCCGGCACCGATAACGTGGCTAATGTAGACCGAATCTTGAGGGTAGCGGGAACCATCAACTGGAAAGACCCGGACAACCCTAAGCCCGTGGAGTTGCTCAAGGGCGGCGGCATGAAGCCAACTTACAAAGAATCCTTGGTAGTTGCTGAGTTCGGCGATGCACGGCTTGATGCCCTGCTGGCATCCGCCAAGGCGGGCGAGCTGGGACACGCAAGCCCGATGATACGCCACGCTTCCGGACGTTACACCGGGTGCCTTGATACCTTTTTCCTAGAGCTCGAACAGGCTTGCGTAAAAAGCAAAACTGACGCACGATGGTCATTCCTGTTAGACATTGTCCGCGCAGACCTGCCGGAGATTATGGAGTACTACTTTGGCAGATGAATGGTTCGATGAGTTAGACGCTACTCCGAAGCGTAAACCACGGGCAGAGCGCCAACCGGGTGAGCCGTCAGGTGATGGCACGATGGCGAAACTCTACACGCGGCACCCAGAGGGCGGAGGCCCTTACGGTGGGCGGGACAATGCTTTGACGGCTTATATCGGATACCTCCGCTCTACTGGCATCGATTACGATTCAGCGTACCCAGCGGCGGTTGCTTGGAATTTGCAGTGGTGTGATCCACCGATGGATGAGGCAGACGTAGCCGTCAAAGCCGGGCGGGCTTGGTCTGACTGGCCAGAGTCAGACCGTGAACCGCTAACCCCTGCGATGCTCCGAGAGCAGCTCACCGCCAAGATTCCACCTAAGCGCAAACTAGAGTTTATGAACTGGCAACAGTTTTGCGATGCTGCCGCGCTGGCTGACGATGCTCAGTGGTTGGTTGAAAACTTCATAACCCGTGGCGGTATGCACTTCATCACCGCACCACCAGGAGGGGGTAAATCTTGGATTGCTGTAGACCTTGTGCGCGCTTGCTCCGATGGTTCATTGTGGATGGGAAGCCTACCAGCGACAAAGTGCAAGGTTTTATACATCAATGAGGAAATGGGTATCGGGCGCTTCTGGCAACGATTCTTCCAGCTCTGCGCTAACGGTGCCGAGAATGTCCACATCATGCAAAAGCAGATGGTCAAGCTTGACAACCCAGAACACTTAGCCGATATCGTCGCATACGTGAAAGAGTATGAGATATCCATCGTTGTCCTTGATACCTTTGTGCGCGTTCACGGCTACGACGAGAACAGTAACACCGACATGGCTAAACTCTACGATCAGATGAAAGGCATCAATGAATCAGGCGCGGCAATAGTTGCCCTACACCATCACAAGAAGGGCATACACGCCGGCCCTGTGGCTCATGAGGCTATGCGCGGTGCGGGGGAGATTGCGGCACAGGCTGACCTTGTAGCAACGGTTGAAAACAAAGACGGCATCTACACCATGAAGACAACCAAGCAGCGCCATATTGGCGAGGAAGACTTTGTGGAAGTGTCATACAAGATTGTTACCCGTGAAGATGGCTCTATCGTTTTACAGCCTTGCGTTGGAGGCGCTGAAGCAGAGCGGGAACAGCAATACATCGAGCGTGTTTTGAATGCATTGGATCAGAATGACAAGATGTCAGGAAACGCCTTAGCTGCGGTGATTGGCAACAATAAACAGGTGGCTTTGAAGTTCCTGGACTCCATGCGGGATATGGGTTTGATACGAAAGATTGACCCGGATTATGCTCGTAGTCCTTGGGTAAAAGTGGGCTAAATCTATCGGTACAAAAAACGGTACGCTTAAGAGTTGTACTCTTGTACCGATAGGATAAATCCCCCTTAGAAAACCCCCTATGGGCAATCAGTACCGCCCGCTTAGGCGGGCATACTGATGCCCATTATAGGGAGTGGGTCGGAACTTTGTACCGCCATAAATAAGTGTTTGACAATATCCACTGTGTGGGTATATAGTTTGTGTGTTGGTGATGGATGTGAAAATGCCCGCAAGGGCGGCCCCGGTGGCTCAGGTAAAGCCTTTCCATCACCGACATATCAAAGAGCCAGTGGCTCAAGGAGTTTGATAATGGGATTCTTTGCACAGCATGGGAAGTACAGTGAAGGCAGCGGGAAAAAGTTCTCCGTTGCCGAGCAGGGCATTTACATTTGTGCCCTCATTGATTGCGAAGCCGTACAGGGTAAGAGCTTTGACGATCCAAACGTTTTGGAACCCAACTTCAAGTGGGTGTTTGAAACCACCGAAGTTGGTGACGATGACGGCCAGCCATTTAGATTTATCCAGTACACCAAGACCTACTACGGGAACGAGAAAGCCAAACTGACAATCTTGCTCGATGGCATGGTTGGACGCATGACTAACGCGCAGTTTGCCGCACTTGACATCGAAGCGCTCAAGGGCAAGTCATGGCAAGTAGTCGTAGGCACCCGCCAGAAGATGAACGGGGAGCTTACCAACGTCATTGAGACAGTCAAGCCTGTAAAGGTTGCAGCTACAAAGCCCCTCAAAAAGGCTGTAGTCGTGGCTGATGACATCACAGACCCGTTCGGCGAAGACTAGTGCAACAGCACTACCGCACTACAAAGATTCAAGCCCTCAGCGTCATTGACGACTGGGGGTTGGACTTTGCAACAGGGAACGTAATCAAGTACCTGCAACGTTGCCCACATAAGGGGACGGCTAACGCTGACAGCATCAAGGCGCTCTGGTACATGGCATATGCCGCTACCAAGGACGTGGCCTTTGCTGATCGGATAGCCAGTGAAGCCGAGGAGATAAATAATGGCAGGTAGACCAAACGAATCGGTGATTGCAAACCGCGCTAAGCGGCAGCATCTTTTAGACCGATACGAAACACTTGTAGCCGAAGGTATGAAATGCCACGAAGCGGCAAGGGCTGTAGGATTTCAACACACCACCGTCAACCGGTGGCTGAAAGAACGGACTGAAGAGCAGCTGAAGAGCATTGAAGCACAGCGTATGAACCTTTCCGGCGGTGGCTTTCCTTCCGCCCTTGAAAGGTTGCGGGCTGGCATGACGGTACGCCGACACGCTGCCGCTTGGTTTCTCCAGCTGGTCGATGGCAAGATATGCCTATACCTTTTGGATGGCGCCGGTAACCGGCACTACAGCCGGGTGGCGTCATTCGGTAGCGCTGATGTCTTGGCTTTTGACTGGGAGATATACAACGGATGACATGGACACAAGCAGTAGAGGCTATGGAAGATGGCAAGAAGATAAGAAAAGAAGGATGGGAACAAGACTGGTTTCTTTATCTCAATAAAAACAATATTATTGAGTTATCAGACAATTTTGCTGCATACACAATGCAATCCCATTTTGAAGGCCCGTGGGAGATAAGTCAAGCTTATGAAGATACTCGTGACAATGACTGGGAGATATACAACGGATGACAAAGCTAATCTGGATCACACCGGAAGCGGAAAAGGTCATCGGATACTGCGCTAGGGTCAGCAACCCAGCCAACCAAGATAACCCAGACGTAGCCCGGTTGCTTTCTTACTGCATAAAACATGGCCACTGGTCAATCTTTGAGATGGCTAGTATGTGCGTGGAAATCAAGACCACCCGTGCTATCGCTCCGCAGATACTGCGGCATCGTTCTTTCTCTTTCCAAGAGTTTTCCCAACGGTACGCAGAGGTTCACGACTTCCCCGTACTGGGGCAGATGAGGCTTGCAGGTACAACTAACCGGCAAAGCTCACAACCGTTGCCAGAGCGGGCAGAGTTGGATGCAGAAATGCAGGGCGTTATCTTGGACGCTGAGTTATCCGTATCCCGTGGCTACTGGACATATAACAAGCTAATCAAAGCCGGTATCGCTGCGGAAACGGCAAGGATGGTTCTACCGCTTTGCTGTCCAACCACTTTGTATATGTCTGGCACGATACGGTCTTGGATTCACTACGTGCAGCTGAGGACGCAAGAAGATACGCAGTTAGAGCACAGGGAGATAGCAGATAGCATCAAGGCTTTGATGGCTGAACACCTGCCGATAACAATGGGAGTTATAAAATGAGATTTGGGGATGTAGTACAAGCCTTGATGGCTGGTGGCGGTAATGCCGTATGGCGGGGTGAATGGGGAGGAGCCGTATTCCTGCGGTACTCCGAAGTGTGGAATATCTTTGAACTTCACGGGCCAAAGGGACGGGTAACGCAACTTGAAGAGTTGAGCCTGTCCCCTGGTGATTTGTTTGCTAACGACTGGGCTATTGTTGTACTTGATCCGCGAACCGGGGAGGTTGCTAAGTGAGTGACTTTGTAAAAGGATTGTTGTTTGGAAGTGTAGGGATTATTTTTGTATTTCACTACCTTTCAAAAATCTTATTATGGATGTCTGCGACATCTGCTAAACAAGGCAACGAGACCAGAGACCAGTTTATTGATTCCCGCATAACTAGTTACCGTAAAAAGTTAGAACGCATTCTTCCGTATTGGGAGGAAGTGTAATGATTCCTTTTGCGATTGGTGCTTTGGTGGGGGCTGGATGCGTGGCGATAGGGTCGGAACTCTATACACGCTGGCTGTATGCTGATGTCAAGAAAAGGGCTAAAGCCCAAGGCATCAGCAAGGAAAAGATGCGGGCTGCTATGCTCTGGGCTACCAGCGCCGAGCTAAGGAAGAATCTTGATGAAGACTAGATTACGCAACCCGCCAAAAGATATCCTTACGCAACTCAAACAATGCCCAGCATTGCAGGAGCAAGGGCAAACATGGCATATGGACAAAGCCGTCTTTGCTCTAATCCAACAGATGGTTGAGAAAGAAAAGGCTAATCAAGATGGCAAATAGAGTAATCAATAAAGACATTGAGCAGGTCGCTATTGACCTGCTCAAGCACCACCCACGCAATGCCAACCACGGTGATATTGAAGCCATCAAAACCAGTCTAGCTGTCAATGGTTGGTACGGCTCTGTGGTGGTCAACACGGGGACTAATCATATCCTAGCGGGAAATCATAGGGTCATGGCTGCCAAGGCGCTAGGGTGGGAAACCGTACCCGTGCAGTGGGTCGACGTTACACCAGAGGAAGAGCTGCGGATTCTTGTTGTAGATAACCGGACTACCCGTATTGGGCAAGATGACACAACCAAGATTACCGACATCCTTGCCGAGCTTGCGAATACGCCGATAGGCCTTGACGGTACTGGGTATGGTGCTGCTGACCTTGATGCTTTGATTGATGAACTGGCGGGTATGACTGAGCCTGCTGAGTTGCTAACCGATCCAGACGAAGTGCCGGAGGAAGTAGAGACACGATGCAAGCCGGGAGACCTTTGGATTCTTGGTAGGCATCGCTTGCTTTGCGGTGACAGTACGAAGGCTGATGATGTGGCACGGCTGATGGATGGTGCTGTGGTAAACGGCATTGTTACTGACCCGCCATACGGCATAGGTATTGATGGTCAAAAAGAAAGCATAAGCGCAAACCCAAAACATAACCGAAAGGCGCATAAGTTTATGGGATGGGATAAAGAAAGACCGTCAAAAGAGTTGTTTGATTTATTGCTATCGTTTGATTGCCCTACAGCAATCTGGGGTGGCAATTACTTTGCTGATTTCCTTCCTGCATCTAGGGGATGGATTTACTGGAGCAAAGGTCAAGATGGTTTGACTATGTCCGATGGCGAACTTGCATGGACAAACTGCGTTAAACCTTTACGGGCAATCGTTGTGAATAGAGCGGCTTTACAAGGTTCAGTACATCCAACACAAAAACCGATGCAGGTTATTGAATATGCTCTTGAATACATCAATGTTGAAACCGGCAATATATACGATCCGTTCTTAGGCTCTGGTACTACATTGATTGCAGCCGAGAAAACAAACCGCAAATGTTACGGGATGGAAATAAGCCCTAAGTATTGCGATGTCATTATTCAGCGATGGGAAAACGCCACAGGGCAGAAGGCGGTGCTAGATGAAGGGTAAGCCATACAAGTACAACGAAGACGTAGTACAGCGCATCAC
>Ga0208133_1000554_pt1 | contig 14507 bp, 6 predicted proteins | sample ColrivemetaGS535_FD_187595 | JGI IMG/M metagenome (GOLD analysis project Ga0208133, IMG submission 187595) | Estuarine microbial communities from the Columbia River estuary, USA - metaG S.535 (SPAdes) (version 2) | ecosystem: Environmental > Aquatic > Marine > Intertidal zone > Estuary | place... | reverse complement strand
GCATTAAAGTAATTACGCTAGTTTCAGCATTAGTACTTTTCCAGTCTTTTAACAATTTCTGAATTCCAACTGAGAAAGCAACAACTGCTAACGCAACTAGTGAAACGGTCTGTATGAAACTGTGGTCATTAATCTCCACCATAATCAGATCTCCTTATTAGCAGGGGTTGTATATTTACTTATAATCCAAACGGCAAGTCCGCCTTTTAGATTGGGATAAAAGCTTGTCAAGAAAAAATATTGGAATGTTCTGACATTTTGGTATATTATACCACAAGGGCGGGGTGTTGTCAATGCAAAAAAATACCCTGCCCAAACAATGGACAGGGTATAATTTTTGCGAAAGTTTAGGTTATGGAGGCGCATTGGGGCTTAGCTGACGCACAGTACCATTAACATAGGTTGATTGAACATTACCTGGGCTAATTGTTCTAGCCTTAACCATTACTTTAAAGTTATATCCAGCATTTGGATTTGTAGTATAATACCCATCTAAAGTACCAAGTGGAAAGAAACCATTAACGCCGCTAATAGGTTGTCCACCTGTAAAATCATTATATCCGGCTTCTTGACCGCCTGTACCATTCGCTAAAACGTTTACCCAGATTGCAACACGTACTATAGTAGTTGGAGTTATTGAACTACTCATATTAATTGCGTAGGTAATAGTTTCTGCATTGTAGTAAATGTCGTTATACATAGTATCTACCACAGAAGTTACCCAAGGTATTTGAGCTGTTACTTCAGCTATAGTGAAAGTAAATGATTGCCCAGTACTTAAACTAATTGTTACACTTTGTGCTGGAGTTGCGCTACTGGGAAGACTTGCAGTTACTTGAATATACGTAAGAAAACTACTTCCACTAACTGTAAAACTACTAGGGCTTATAGTAACACGGCTAGCTCCTGGTCCACTTGCGGTAACAGTAACGGATGTACCGTTTGCGTTTGTAGCATAGTAATAAAAGTTTGGTCCAGCACCGTTTCCTAAAGTAGTCCAAGTATTACCTATACTATAGGCTGGTGCTACGTAACCACAAGTAGTACTATTATTAGTATCAACATTATATGTACCACCACTACCATTATTATAAACTTGTCGGTATGTAAAAGGCGCGCTGGTGGTAAGACAATAAGCAGTTACAAGAGTACCACTTGCAGGGTATATTGAAGTATCCGAAATAGCTACTGAAGTAGTGGCTGCTTGATTATTTAAAGTAATAGTAAAGGTTTCAGCACCTTCTGTGGTTGCATCAGCTGCTACACTATATGAAAGCACATCACCATTACTCAGTGTACCAGTAAGGCTGGCTCCGCTAAGATCTGCAGAGCTAACCCCGGTAATAGTATAACCAAAACTTCCAGCTTGATTGGTGTTTAAGGTAATAGTAAAACTACCGCCTTCAACTACGCTTGAAACAGATCGTACAAGTGAATAGGTTACAACATAACCACAGGTAGCACTGTTATTAGTATCAACATTATATGTACCACCACTACCATTAGTATAAACTTGTCGGTATGTAAAAGGCGCGCTATAGCTAAGACAATAAGCAGTTACAAGAGTCCCGGCTCCAGGATATAATGAGGTATCATTAATAGTAATGTCTCCGCTTGTTGCAACAACAGATCCACCTATCTTTGCATTTATTCTAAAATATTCTGAGCCTTCTGTGGTTGCATCCGCCGCTGCTGAGTATGTTACACTTACGTTTCCAGCATTGTTTGTTGCTCCTACACTATGAGTTGTAGTATTTAAGGTAACATCTGATACTCCACTTGCTCCACTACTGGGCGCAGTTAGTTCAAATGTTATTGCTGTGTTAGCTGCGTAACTATAATTAAATTGTACAGAACCACTTGAACCTTCGCTAAAAGCTGATGTTGTATTAAAACTATAAGAGGGCGTAACATTAACTAAAGTAATAGTTTTAAAAGCTACTTCTGTTCCACTAGTACTTCCAGTTCTAAGACTTATTCTTACGGCTGTATTTGCTGTAGTTATTGCTGTTGTAAAACTAACATTGCTTGTAAAAGTATCTGAGTTTACTGTTACAGTACTTGAGCTTGGTGTTACTAATGCATTATCTGTAGTTAAATACAATGTTGTACCATTAACGTTATTTGCACTAACAGTTACAGGATAAGAATTAGATTCATTCCAATTATCGGCAGCTGAAAGTGAGTATCCAATAGTTTTACTAGTATCATTTACAATAATATCATTACTAGTATAAGTAACTCCATCTACTGTTGCCGTAAGCCTAAAAGCTTCAGGGCCTTCAGTTGATACGTCTGCTACTGCAGAGTACTGTACATTTATAGAAGTAGCAGCATCTCCAACAACTGTCCAACTACCTGTTAATAGTGCCCCATCACTTGATCCAGAAATACTTACGCCTGCTAGTGGTGCAACTATACCAAAAGTTACGGTTTTACCTCCAGCATTGGTAGCATTAAAAGTAGTATAACCTGTTGCACCTTCATTAACATTTCCAGGAGTACTCCAGGTATATACTCCCGCTTTACTAGTATCATTAACTGTAACGCTTAGGGATTGACTTAAACCGTCAAGGCTTAGAATAAACGTTTCAGTACCTTCTCCTGTTGATAAGTCGTTTGCAAAAGTAAAACTAGCCGTAGCTGTATTATTAACAACTACAAATTTACCGGATATGCCTCCAGCACTTAAGTCAGCTGCAGCAATACCAGTAACAGTATAGAAAAATTCTGTGTAGTCAGCTACTAAAGTAGTATTTAAACTAACTATAACTGTAGTTCCTTCATCTCGTGAACTAAAATTTGAAGATAGTGTGTACGTAGGATTAGATCCGCCACCACCTCCGCCAGCAGAAACAGCCTCATATAAAGGAGCATCTGCTACAATAATAGATAGCTGGTTGTTGTTACCACTAGTAAAAGTTGTTTGTGTTAGCGGCCACGCATAGTCTTCGTTGTAATAATCTACAACATATAACCTACTATATAGTGTACTGCCTACTCTTCTAAATGCTGCCTCGTACAAATATTCTTGGTGAGCAAAACTATTTGGAGGACCTTTATTAATTCTTAAAGCATGAAAATCCGGTAACATAAATATCGGGTTGCTAGGCACAGATAAGCTAACAGCAACTGGGGTAGTTCCATAATTATTTACATTTGCTCCTGATACAGAAAATGCAAACGTATCACTAATACTATAGGGTGCTAGTTGTACAAAATTACTATCAAAAGTTTTTTGTCCCGCACTATTAAACATACGTAATGCGGGACCTGTTGAACTTAAACTATTAATACCTGCGGCAGTTACTGCAAAAACATAAGCAGTAGGTAGCGTATAAGTTAATGCACTACCAGTAGAGTTAGCATAAACAAAACAAGTAAGTCTTTCATTTAAATAAGCTATAGAAGTATCAAAGTTATAGTAAATGTCATTAGCCCCATTGTCCGGCAAAGTCCACATTACAACATATGCCATTCCAGCAACCCCTAGTGTCACTGCATTTGTAGTTCTATATTCTCTTTTAATATATCCAGGGTGTATAAAACCACTTGCAGCTTCAACTAAAGTAGCGGTTGTGTCAAATTCTAATTTTTGTACAAACGTAGGATTAAGATACTCGCTATCAATTAACAGTTCTGAATCATCATTTATTATTCGTAGACCGTAGGTCATGGGTATCCTTATTTAACAAAAATGTATAGAACTGTGTCGTCATAATAAAAACTAGCGCTGGTAACACCAATAGCGCTGTTTTCTGTAAAAGTTATTCTGGGTATATTACTGACTACACCTACGTACCAAACATGTCCCCCGGGCCTAAGTTGCATAGGTCTAATAGTTCTACCTGTATACTGCGGAAATTCTACAACTGTTTGTAGACCCGCAGTACCACTTTTAGATATAGTATATGCTTGTCCAAAAACCCCACTTTTGGTGGAGTTTTGTAGAACTATTGTAGTGCCGTCAGCTTTAAATGTTTTTAAACCATATGCCATTAACTTAAATCTCCAAGCACAACTCTGCGGACTCCACTGGCCCATATTTCAATTTTATTATCAAACAAACGTATTCTATCTGCAGCTGATGTATTACCAATAGTTAAACGTATTGCGTCAATAGATCCAGTAGTAATTTTACCGCCATTAATGGTAGTTGAGTTGCCGTTAATATCTCCAGCGGCTCCTCCTACTTGTAAATAGCCAGTTAAATTTAAACGAGCTGCATCAATAGTGCCAGTAGTAATTTTACCACCACTAATTCCAGTAGTGCCGCTGTTAATATCTCCAGCTGCTCCGCCAACCTGTAAGTAACTAGTTAAATTAATACGGGCTGCATCAATAGTGCCCGTTGTAATTTTACCACCGTTAATACCTGTAGTGCCATTGTTAATATCATTAGCTGCATTACCAACCAGTAAATAACCACTTAAGTTTAAACGAGCTGCGTCAATAGTACCCGTTGTAATTTTACCAGCACTAATTCCAGTAACGCCATTATTTATATCTGTTGCAGCAGTGCCAACTTGAATATAACTAGTATCTAGTCTGTTTGCACTAATTGAACCAGTTTGAATTGATCCGCCATTAATTGTAGTAGTTGTATTTACAGAACCGTCCGCATTAGTACTACCAACCTTAAGTACTCCACTTAAGTCTAAACGATTTGCAGTAATTGTTCCTGTACCAATTCGGCCACCGTCAATAGTTGTAGTACCAGTATTACCTACAGAAGTGGCGGTTAAAACACCACTTAAATCCAATCTACCAGCAGCAATTGTACCTGTGGTAATTCTACCACCATCAATAACTGTAGTTCCAGAACTACCAAGATCAGCAGCGCTTAATTTACTAGTAACGCTTGCGGCAGTTGCTAAAGGTGTTGCTCCTGAGCTATAATTACTAAAAGTTACTATCCCGTTAAAATTAATACTTGCGCTTGGGGCAGTAATAGTTGCTGCTCCCGTTGCAGTGTCATAAGTAGGTTCAACAACTGAATATCTAGAAACCCATGCTTTAAGCGTGGTATCAGCAGTGCTTGGGCTTATAGGAGAATAATCCCATCCAGCAGTTAATGTATCAAATTGACCAGTACTAAAGTCATAATTTGATGCACTTGGAGTAAGAGGGGCCGTTGCTACTGCAGTTTGATAATATATGTATCCTGTTGCAGTTCTTGAGCCTGTGCTACCAACAGTTCCGTCAGTAATAACTGGTAAAGTTACTGTAGCGGTAAGTACGGTTGCTACACCAGCAGTAGTTTGACCTGTTGCTGTACAACTATAATTATTAGTACTTACTGTTGCGTAATCACCAACAGGTACAGTGTAACTATCTGAAGTAGCCCCACTAATATTTGTGCCGTTCTTTTTCCATTGGTAAGTAACTGTAGGACTAGATTTAAAACCTAGCGTAGTTGTTTGTAGTAAAATACCTGTAGTAGGATATAGCGTATTTGTATTGTCTTTTCTAAATACTGCACCATAATTACTAATTGTAAATGAAGGAGTTGCTGGTCCAATAGGGCCATCGTCAACACGGGGTAATGTTACACTAGCCGTTAGTACGGTTGCAATACCTGTAATACTTTGTCCTGTTGCAGTACAGCTATAGTTATGTGTAGCTACAGTTGCGTAATCAGCAACTGGTACAGTATAGCTATTTGAAGTAGCTCCTGAAATAATTACATCATCTTTTTTCCATTGATAGGTAACAGTAGGTGTAGATTTAAATGCAGCTGTTGTGGTTTCTAAACGGATACCTGCTGATGGATATACTGTTCCTTCAATGTCACGACGAAATACTGCTCCGTAATTACTAATAGTAAACGAAGGTGTTGCAGGTCCAATTGGACCGTCATCAACACGGGGTATTTGCACAGATGCAGTAATACTGGTAGAATTACCACCTAGATCAAGTCCAGTAGCAATTGACGTATATACATGACTAGTAGAATCTGCGTAATCACTAGCTGGAACTGTATAACTATAGCTTGTTGCTCCAATTATTGTTACATTATCTTTTTTCCACACAAAAGTTGGTTGTGGAGATGACCTAAATTTTGAATATCCACTATCAAGTACAATACCCGCTGCTGGATAGACCACACCATCTAAATCACGTCTAAATACTGCACCGTAGTTACTGATATAGTAAGTTGGTGGTACGTACGTAATAGGAATAGTTATTGTTTTAACAATAGGCGTAGTTAAGCCTGTGCCAGTTACACTTAGAGTTACGCCTACACCCGTACCGTTTGTTGGGTTAGGTGTAATAGTAATACTGGAGCCAGTACCTGTTGTTGGTGTTGCTCCAGTAATTGTCCAGGCATATATAGGATTAGTAATTCCTGCTATAACTGCTGTTAAAGTAACATTAGTTGGTGTAAAGGTTGTCTCATCACTTTTTACAAAACTAGTAAAACCTGAAATATCTACAATTTGTGAAGTAGCAGCTACTGGAGTAGCTGTTAGCTGACTAGAAATAGTAAATACTGCTTCTTCAATATCACTAATAAAGGCGTACTTAACATAATAAGGGGTACCAGCAACTAGAGATGTTAGATTAGCTAATTGTGTAATAACTATAGACAAACTTAAACCATCAAATACTTGATTAGGATTTGCGTTAGCAACTCCAAGTGCATTTAAAGTGTCTACAGGTGTAAAATTAGGTGTGGCTGAGCACCACACCTTTACTTTAATTAAGTCATCTCGAATATCGGTTGTTCTAATAGTATCGTACGGTTGGTCTAATTTTAATATTAACGAATTTACGCCCGCTGATAAGGTTCCTGCCATATTTATCCTTAAACAATGGTTTTAATTTTAATTAAAGCATATGAACTTGTAGCATTATAGTTATTGGTTGTATCCAATATTCTACATTCTACTTTATAGTCAATACCAGCTTCTGAAATACGAGGTATTGCTACTTTTTCCAAGTCCAAGTCGCCGCGCCCTTGGCTTAATACTTCAGGTATTACAGGTGTAGTATCCCACAAGTCTACTGTAGAAGTACTTTTATACAATCTATAAGCATAAGCTTGTAAGTTTGTAGGTTTATCTACAATAGTAGGAACTACTACAATATTAGTTTTTTCTAAGTCTATTGCAAGTGCTGGTGAAACACTAAAATTTTTGTTTTTGCCGTCATTGGTAAAAGCATAGTCAAGTGACCAAGGGCCACAAATTGTACGGTCTGCATTTGTATACCTAGCACGTACTTTATACTTTTTACCAGTAAGTAAATTAACAAACTCAAAAGTACTGTTATTTTTATCAGTAGAATAAAGAGTACCTGGGTTAGTATCCCAGCCTGCTACGCTACCTTCAATAATATCAAATTGTACACGAACAGCAACAGCTTGCAAATCGTTTGGATGTGTAAAAGCTACAACAGCTTTATTCTGATAAGTACCTGTTGCAATTTGATTACTTTGTGTACTATTACTAGTAATACTAGTAATAACGGGTACTTTAGTAATACTGTTTTGTACTAAAACAACGTTACTTTTAGATATTTTTGGATTATAAGTTAATAGTCCGCTTAAATTTGTTGTGTAAATTTCAGGTGAATAATCAACTAGGGTTAGTCGTGCACTGTAGTTATTGCTTGGTTCTACTGCAGTGACTATGCACTCTTGCACAGTATTAGTAGTTAAACCTATCATAAATAAGTTATCAGTTTTTACGCCATCACCTACCGCTATATTAGGAACTGTAATTGTACTAGTATATCCTGTAGTACCTATATAAGTAAAGTTTCTAGTTACACTACCGCTACCAGCAGTAGCCGTAATATTATTAGTTCTAATTAATATAGTATACTGAGTATTTGCGGTTAAATATACTGGCTCTGTTAATGTTAATATAGTTCCTGTTACTACATCATCTACTCCTGAACCTAAACGTCCGCTACCAATACCCCATTGTGGAGTACTATGAGTAACCTTTACTTTGTCGCCACGAGTACAAACTAAATTTTCAAAATCTACATTAACAGTATACGTTTCTGGACGTAGTTTAATTTGTGCAAAGTGCCAGCGCGCTAAACGTACGGCTTGGTCAGGATTAGTTACACCAGGTAAATTTATTTGTTCAAATAGGGTAGCACCAATTTTACCGTTTGCTGTTGTTGGGCCGTAACCATAATTATAAACAATAATCTCGTTAGCCTGATAAGCTAAAGTTTCATCATTTAAATTAATACGAAAAGCGTGAGGTAATACGGGTAATACTTTGGTTGATTCAAACCCCCAACTATTATGTTCAGTAAAATGCTGAACAGTATGTGATCGCTCTGTATCTATTACCACGCCCCATTTACCATCTATATATGTAGGGCTAGCTTTACCAGCAGCACAAATGTCACGTAGTGTATCCATTACGCTTTGAGTACTAGACACTACTCCATTATAGGCAAACTTAGGGTGATAAGTAGCAAATCCACCACCAGTCCAAGTACCTGTTGCGTAAAACCCTTCTCCTACATTATTAGAACCAGCTCCAATAGCCATCCAATTAGTAGTACCTGCAGTTTTAATAACATAATATGTACCCGTAACTAAACTTTCGGAACTTACGTCTTGAGGTATAGGGTTGCAGTAATTATGCCATGCAGTTAAACTAACAAGATCAATCTTGTCTGCTGTAACTTTGAAAGCATTTGCAGGGTGCATTAATACATAAGCAAACAAACTAGCAGGATTATTAGTTTCTCGTAAATTTTGCCAACTACCAGAAGTTCTATCATAATCCCAAGTAATAGTTTGAACCATGGCATTAACGCCATCTATTTGTCCGTTTACTTTACTACTACTTTGTACTCGTACGCCAGTTTTTGCTAAAAAGCAACCCGGTGGATTTTCCATAGGTAGTTTTAAACTGTCATACGCAGTAACGTTTGTTAAAACTGCTTTATGAAACTTTTTTTGGTCAGCTTCGTCTTCGGTTTCGTCAAAGTTTGTACGTCGAACTCGTACTTGATATTTAGCTCTTGTAAGATTTTCAACTGAATGTACCCAGTTAAAAGCATCTTTGCGTTTTGTAAACCAAGCACCTTCACCAAAAGTAAGAATAGTATTTCCAGAAGCCTGTACGTTAACCCCATTATTAGCAATATAAGTAATTCTAGCCGCTATACCTTTGTGCGAAGCTTGATTATCTACTCCATTTAATACAATCGCATGATACCCTGCTTTTAATTTAATTAAACCTTTAATGCTTTCAGCATCAAACCTAGTATCTTTAGGAATTTGTACTGCACGGACTCCTGCTATTAAAATTTCGCCTTGATCGTCTGCAGCGGCTTCTACTGTATAATATCCGCTGTAAGGAAAATAGACACTAGGTACTACATAGTTCCATGAACCGCCATACCCGCTTGCTGCTGGAGTAGTATTACTAGTACCCCAAACAGAATAGCTTGTTAAAAAAGGCCCCCAACTGCCAGGACCAAAGGCCTTAACAACTGCAGTGTCTACTATATTAAGAGTACTCCATATTTCTACTTCACCAGCAGTAAGGTCGGCTCCGCTAGCGTCTGCATACACTCGGCCTGATGTTATTTTAACGGTTTTAATTGCTGAACTACTATAGGTAACACCTTCTCCACTACCTGTTGTTTCTTGTGTTTCAATTACTTCATAAGTTAAACGGTCTTTGCCACTGTATGCTGCTATAGGATGTGGAGTAATCTCAGTAATTGTGCCGCTTTGACGCTGTTGATAAACTGTATATATTGGCAAATATCCAGTAGGTATTTGTGGTTGATAGCTTTTAGTGCCACCAGTACCTAGTAGAGAACTATACGCATTTTTTGCATACATTGCTTGTATAGGATCGGTAGCATTTAAACCTAGTTGATCAGTTACAGCTCCATCAAATCGTTGTACTCCTCCACCAGGAGACAAGCAAAAAGTCGTATAACGATATAAACTTCCTTCAAGTTCTGCGTCACCTGGGGGAAGCATTGTAAAAAGTTGATGTGCGGTAACATCGCCGGGTTTAAAACTATATATATTTAGTGCAGAGCTGGAATCTTCTTCTGGCCAAGGTAAATCGCTGGATTGACGCATTTGTATTTCAATACCACAACTAGTTGCACCTATTTCACCATTTTTAGTATTAATTTTACGCATGCCTTCTGGAAAAGAAAGCACAATATCTACTGCATCAGCATCTTGTGTTAAATCTACTTGCTGCCACTTTTTTGTACCGGAGTTACTAGCAGTTATATTACTAGCATTATTTGTTAACTCTAGGTTAACTTGTTTTTGTTGAACATCACGTCCATACTGATTGTTAAAAGTTCCGCCTATGCCGCCTGCTGCGTTTAATACATAGTCTCGTGCAAATCCATTAATAGTAATAGGTCTTGGCACAGACGCAGGTTCACCAAAATAAAAATCATCTATGGGCTTAGCGCCAATAGACAAATCTGTTATTGAAAGTGGGCCAAAACCCCAAACAACAGCAAGATTTAAAATGTTTGTTTCTGTTAATGACTCAATATAAGGAATAGCTCCTAAAGTACCTGTAAATCTAACTTTACCTAAAACAACGGGAATTGCTCCGTATGGGTTTGCTTGATTGGCTGAACCAGTGAATAAATTTAAGGAGTTAGCACTACCAGGATCGTTTGTTTTTGGTGGACGAATTGGGGCAATAACATTTTGTAAAACCATACTTGCCATTTGAACAGCAACTGCACCAATAAATTTTTGAGTAGCAACACTGGCTGTAGGTGCTATAAATTCCCCTGCTTCTAAGGGTATACCCGTTTGGGACATTATATAAAGTGCTGCAATTTGTATTATTAGACGTTTTGTTGAGTCACCTTCAACCGTGCTTTTATAGCTAATTTGTTGCCCTCTTTTTACAGTAGTAGTTTCCCACTCTGATTTAGGCACAACTATGCCGTCAATAATAATTACTATTTTACTTACTAATTCTGTGCTTACTGTATATTTAGAACGTATGAACTCTACAAAGTCACTAACAGTAGTTCCTTCTACTGTCCAGTCTCTGTATACGCTAAGTTTTAATGGATGTGGGGCTCCTACTGCTTGTATTTGTGACTGTGGAGAGTAGCTATAAAATCCTACAAAACGATTTTTCCATTTAATGTTGTTTAGCGATTCAATTACTGAATCACTGCCACGACGGCAGTGTAAAAACTTGTTGTCACCTATAAACACACCTACGTGCATAGGCTCACCAAAAATATTGAACAGACACAAGTCTCCAATAGTTGGTGTGGTAATCTCTTCCCAGTTATCTTTATAAAGATTAACTGCTTGGACAATATGCGGATCGGTTCCACCAATATACTCTTCAGTATAGCTTGGTAAATCTATTCCAAATTCGTCTCGATAAACCAGACGAGCTAACCCCCAGCAATCTACACCAATTTCAGTTCTGCCATTATCTAAGTAGGGTAACCCAACATATTTGTCATAATTCATTAGAATAATCCTGGGAAGTAACTAGGGGTAAAACTAAAGCTAGGAAATGGTTCAGTATTATAACTTACCATACCTAGGTTTAAACTAACGGTTTCGGCATTATATGTTGCCGATGTAATATAATAATCTTGTATCGATGCTTCTATATAATTAAGATTACTTGAGATAACTAGCTCTATTAAAACTTTAGTTCTTACTCTTAAATGATCTCTGATAACTGTTATAATTTCTGGAGTAACAAAGTTTAGGGTAATAGTACAATCCCCTGGCCCTGTTTCTTGATCGTTAGGTAAGTTTAGTGTCATAGGAACAAATAAGTATTCGTTTGAATTACTTATAACTCCATAGGCAATTTCATCATCTGTAGTAGAGGGCAGTCTTTGAGTATAATTATCACTTAATCTAATAGGCGTAGTTGCTGCGTTTGGGTCTGTTGATCCATTGGGATCATATACTGTTAAAAGCATTATAAGCTGTTCATCTGTTTCAGACGAAAACATTGCTTTAATAGCTGCGGGTGATAATTTACTTAGTCTGCTCATTATGGTAATATCTCAAATTTTAAGGAAGTGTTCCAATAACCTGGCGCTAAATACTGTAATTTAAAGAACTCTCCCTCACCACTAGGAACTATACGTACTTCTACGGTAGCGTTTGTACGTGGATGAGGAAAGCTAAATCGTTTAGTACCAAGTAAGGTATTTTTAATAAAATTTTCTAGCGTTGTGCATTGAGCAGTTGTTAGTATAAAAGATAAATCCATTGTACTAACACCTGTTCCTCTGCGACGCATTTTTGCAGGACCAGAGTCTGTGGCTGAACGTATAATATTTACGCCAATAGACTCTGAAAATCCTTTTTGCGGTACTTGTGGTAGTGCTTGTGCTGACCATGCTGGAATAGGCATACTTATCTCCTTGCTAATGCAGGTCTGTTGTTAAAACTACCTGCTAGTGATTGTTGTACCGGACTTCCTGGTCTTGCTACTTCGCCTGCAACCATATCTCCAATAATAACTTCAATTCGACGATTTCCACGTGAATCGGTAGTTTCTTTAGTAGTTGCTTTTTCATTTCCAAAATTATTAACAACCACGTCTACGTTACTACCACCATTGCCACCACGAACTCCAAGATTGCCGTTGCTGTCACGCTTTAGGGGCATAATAGCTTCGGGTCCTGCTTCACCCATTAATCCAGTACCTTGTGCAAATTTAAATAAGGTAGGTTGATCAACAACTGAATTAGTAAACATTCCGCCTTTGGCGTACATTTTAAGTCCCGCATCGTATACTCCGCCTTGTGCTGAAAGAGTTAGAGGCCCAATCATACTTTCTGGTAAAGGTCCTACAAAACTACTGCTACCTGGAACACCTACACCAGTAAGCATACCAAGCATGCCACTTAACCCACCAACTCCAGAAAATAGTGCAGACATTTGTGCGCGCATTTCAAATCTAATTAAATCCATCAACATTTGATCTACAAGACTTTTAAAGTCTAGTTTACCAGTTCTGGCAAAGTCAGCTAAAGCATCTCCCATACTTTGAAAACTATTCTCTACAATCTTAGAGAAACCAGTCATTTTACTGCCAAGCTTTTCGTTTAAGTCAACGGCATTCAGTTTTTGTGCGTTAGTAGCTGCTAATGCTACGCTTTGACCATTTATAGACCTAGTCATCTCATCTATTTCTTTACGCTCTTCAGTTGCTACAAAAATTCCGTCAGACTCAATATCTTGCTTTCGTTTTTCAAGTATAGATCTTTGTTCTATTAGCTTATCTACCTCGGATTGTCCTTGTGCCGTCTCTCTAGCTATTCGACCTCTGTCTAAATCTGCTTTTTCTTTGACAGCGTCGAAGCTAGTAACTAAACCAAGTTCTTTTCTATAGTTCAACTCGTCTTCTGCTTGTTGGCTTTGGGCATCTGCTGTAGTTTTCTTAAATCCTGCTAGTTTCTGTTCTAGGGTAAAGCGTGCTTCTAATAACTTTAATTGGTCTTGTAAACCTTTGTTGTCTTTTTCTTTTTCTTGTCTCTGAGTAACTAGTGAGAACTCTGTTCGTTTTAAAGCAATGCTTTGAGTGTTATCTCTATTTTTTTCTTGTTCAAGTTGTGCAATTTCATCTGTAATCTTTCTCAGTTCAAGTGCAAACTTGTTTTCTTGCTTTTTGTTTTCTAGGCTGGCGGTCGCAAGAACATTTTGTTCTGTTGAAAAACCAACTAAATTAGTAAGTATACTTAGTCTAGATATATCTTGGTCAAGCAGTGCTTCATTAAATGCATTTAATTTACTTGCAACTTCAAATTCAGCTGTTTTAATTCTAAGTCTGTCTGATATAGGTTTGTTATCGTTTTCGACTTTTTGACGTTCTCTAACTTTGTCTAATAAACCTTGCTGAAATTCAGCTTCTTTTGTGCCATCTTCAGTATTAAGTTTTTCAGCAATAGTAATAGCTGTAGTATAACCTTCTATTTCTTGTAACTGCTTATTTTTTAAAACTGTATTTTCTAAATCTATTTTTTCTTGTGTTCTTTGAGCACTGTTAAGTGTATCAATACTAGCTAAAATATCAAGTCCGGATTGCTGCTGTTGAAGAATATCGTTTCTAAGATTACGTTCTTTGTTTAGATCTTCTAATTTACCTAGGGCAGATGTTCGTCTGCCTTCAATAGTATTAGCTACGCCTTGTGCGGCGGTTGTTGTTCGGTTAGCTTCTTGTGCTGCAGTTTCTCTTTGAACTTTCATAAAACGCTGTTTTAAATTTGCATTTGCTAGCGGATCATCACTTGTAAGCATGCTGTTTAAATTATCAGTTTTTAGTTCGCCTTTGGCTACTTTCTCCATAGCTTGTTTAAAGATACCTGCTGCTCGTAATTCTGATTCTCTTGCTGATATTGCTATTGCAGGGTCGCCATCTTTTTGAGACTTAGCTAATGCCATTGTGGCATTACTTTCTTCAATTGTTGCAGTTAGTAGTGTATTACTTGTTATTAATTCAATATTAGATTGAATTAAGTTCATTTGAATCTTTATCTCATCC
>Ga0208133_1000553_pt1 | contig 14541 bp, 22 predicted proteins | sample ColrivemetaGS535_FD_187595 | JGI IMG/M metagenome (GOLD analysis project Ga0208133, IMG submission 187595) | Estuarine microbial communities from the Columbia River estuary, USA - metaG S.535 (SPAdes) (version 2) | ecosystem: Environmental > Aquatic > Marine > Intertidal zone > Estuary | place... | reverse complement strand
TAGTAGGAATCGAACCCACCTAACTGAGTTTGCAATCCAGTGCCTAAACCAATCGACCATATCACCATTTTTGTTACCCCCAATGGAATCGAACCACTTCCGCGTAGACCAAAACTACGTGTACTAACCGTTATACGAGGGGGCAAAGTTGCGGAAGAGACAGGATTCGAACCTGCAACCCATTACGAGCGATAGTTTTCAAGACTACTCGACAACCAACTGTCCACTCTTCCATTTCTTACCAATATTTCAAATAACATATCCTTTATTTTGACGGGACAAAGGTAATCCTTTTTTTCTTACTTCCTAATTTTAACCAAAAAAAAATCCTGAACTTTTTGAGTTCAGGATTCTTATTATATATTATGATTAATTTTTATTCAAAAATAATATCACTTAATAAATCAGCTGAACTTGTATGCGAGATACGCGGATACGAACAATTACTAAATTGTTGGTTCCAAATCGAGACATTCATATGTTTATTAATATTTTTCATTTTTCTTTTTTTTGTGGTATCTCTACCTTGTTTCTTATAACTATCACAAACTTACGAAAAGTTTAATAAAAGTCAAATATTTTTTTTATTATACCAATCTTTTTGCGATATCGGTAATTCTATTTTCATCTTCAGGTGATAACAAATGTCTTGAATCTCTGAGTTTCACTAATGACTCCCACCACTCATCATCTAATAGAGTGTTGTGAATGTTTGTGGGTTTAACTTGTCCGTTGAATGAATCTAAATGACCTTCTTCAACAAGAGTCTCAATTAACTCTTTAACTTCTCTATTGGAACACGCTGAGATGTAGTCCCAAGCGTCAATATCAATTTCTGTACTAAAATCTGGCATAATTTATAAATTTTCTAATCTGTTAATAATTTTTGTTACTTCATCTTTTGAGTTGTACCCTGAAACATCTTGACCATCTTCAAATGGTACGAACTTACCTAATGTTTTGTAGAATGCGGCAACTTCAAATGAAGTCTTTCCATTTCCGTACAATCCCGGACCTCCAACTACAGAAACTTCAATATCGTTTCCTAAGTCCATTCTTGCTTGAACGGCACCTCTACCCATTGCGTGTGGTTTAAATACTAAATCATTAAATGTTTTCATAGTACAAAAGTAATATAAGTTTTTTAATTAAACAAATTTATTTTAAAAAAGTTTTGGGCAACAAAAAGGTGTCTCACGACACCCTCTTGCTAGATTTTGAATTTTCCCCTTTCTTTTAGATGGTTAATCCCGTCCGTTCTCTACTCCGGAGGTACGTTTAAGCCGCCAACGCTTTATCTTTCATATTACCTGCCACACCCATCAATTTATTTGATACGTTACTTAATGACGGACAAACAATTGATGATAATCCTTTTTCTAAATTTTGAACAAATGTTGTATTATCTAATGAATCAACAATACCGTTTCTTAATATATCAAAAACTCCACCGGTTAACCCCACAGAATTTTTAGTTTTATCGATTGCTTCTTCAGCAATTGATTTTGCCAATTTAGGAACTAAAAAGTCACAATTAAGTAATTTTGGCATATCAGTAATATTTGTGTTACCTATTAATTTTTGAATAGTACCTGCTATCCACCCATCTTCGTGACCTGGTGCAAGTTTACTAATAACATATTTTGTTATTTGTTCTTTAAAATATCCACTAATTGAATCGTACCCAACACCACTAAAAAGACCTTTTAAAGTTTCAAAGAAATCTTCATTAATTAATTCTTTATTGAACCCTTGTTGGTTTAAGTAAAGAGCTTCACTAAACATTTCCATAGCGAATTTTTTCATTTGAGGTTCTGTTTTGATAACTCTACCTTCAACTAAAATTTTAACTCTATTTTTAATAATGTTACGTTCTTCAGTAAGTAACGTTTTTTTATTATTAGAAACTTCAATTAAATTTTCTCTAATAATTTTTTTAAGTTTATCAGACGATTCATTCATAGCATCTTTTGGTCTTAAATAAAACGGAATATAAGGGTTGGTACCCGCAGGTAAAAATTTACTCTTTCCTGATAATAATTTTTTAATATTATCTATATCTAATTTTTTACCCATTTTAGATAAACCAGCTAAAAATCCTGTACCAAATGGTGAATCTTCATTTGCAACGTCTAAATATGGTTGCATATCTTCCGCAGATAACTTAATTGAACCGTATAATCCATTTGCGTAACAACCTCTAAGGAATTTTTGACTATCAATCACATCTTGATTTAAATCAATATTACTTTGCCCTTCATAGTTAAACGCTGTTCCTAAATATTTTTCTAAAGCCGTTAAACATTCTGCAGGGTCTCTTTTTGTACTTTGAGTATATGTTTCCGGAGCAACATCTTTAGGTAAATAAATTGGAATATCTCCACCCTCAATGTTAATACCATATTTACGAATATTTGGTATCATATTATATTTTTGTGATAATATTGTTGTGTTTTGAGGAACTTCTAATGTTTTTTCTTCATTACTAGGGGTTAACTTAATTGTTTCGTATGTATTTGGAAAATAATACGTTAATAAGTTATTCCATCTTTTAAATGTTGGTGAAACAGCTCCTTTAGCTATTAAACCTTTAAATGAGTCAGTAATACTGTTTAATTTAAAATATAAATCAACATTTTGGTCCATTGGATTAATTCCAAATTGTTTCAAAACATCCAAAAATTGTAATTGTAGTGTTTGTGGTGAAATACCATTTAACTGAACAATTTTACCATCTTTAGTTGCGAATTTATACTCACAACTACTTTCAGAAGTTCTAATTCCTACTCTACCATCATACAACAAGTAATTACCTTTTGCGGTTTTAATACCGGCAAAATATGTTTTACCTCCAATTCTAACAACCGTAGGAGTTCCGTTAGCGGAACGACATAAATTAACTAAAGAACCTCTACTTTGAAATAAAGGAGTTTTAGTTAAAATATCATACTCGTCTTTAGGAGCATTAACTACTTGTTGTGTTTGTTCTTTTAATATCTTTTTCATAATTAATAATTATTTATATCGTCATTTGTTGTTTGTACCTCAGCTTGAGGATTTGGTTGTGGTGTAACACCAAAATCTTGAGCCGTTTGTTCTTCAGGTGAAGGTTTTGGTGGTTCAGGTTTTGGTGGTTCAGGTGTTGGAGTGTTACCACCACATATTTTAGTAATATCAGAATCTTTAAACCCATTAACAAAACCTTTAGCAACTAACGCCGCTTGTGTCTTGTCCCAGAACTTACCATCTACAACGAGACCTCCTAAACATTTCTGTACTTGACCAATAGCTCCTGTTGGGTCCGTTTTACATCCTTTAGTATAAGTACCTGTACATACACGGTATCTATCAGTATTAGGGTCCGGATTTGGGTCCGGATTTGGGTTTGGTGGTGTTGTTGGAATATCGTCCGGAACTTTTTTATCATCATTAGTTGAGAAGTACCACCACAATAATCCTCCAGTAATACCTAAACCTGCTGCCCACGCAACTAATCGTTTCCAATTAAAACCCGGTGTCATAGCTTTAAGAGAGGCCTCAAGTAATGATGCTTTCATTGTTTCTAACCCCTCCAATTCTTTAACTGTTGGTGCAGATTTTGAACCATCTAAAATAACTGTTTCTCCATTAGCTTTAATTGCCGTCTTACGTACTGGTTTACCTGTTTTCATATCGATAATCACACCCTTTTCGTCAATTATAAATGTTTTACCCTCAATTTTAAATTTTGACCCGACAGCTAAACCACCTTGAGATTGTTGAACCGTTACATTAACATCACCAGTTTTTACGGTATTTTTATTTTTAATGCTCTTGTCAATTGTTGACCCATCTTTAGATAATGTACTAAAAGATTTACCATTTTTTTTATATTGGCTTGTAATCATATTGGCTTGTTCAACCGTATAACCCTTTTTAGAAATTAATTTTTGTATTGCATCTTTTTCACTTAAACCTCCGTACAACTTAGCAAAATCATCACTTAAAGCCAAATCTTTCGCAATTGCGTTTTTAAGTTTTAAACTACTTTCCGCACTATTAAATAATGTTCTATTAACTCTCGCCAATTCTTTTCCAACAATTTTATCCGCCTTTAAAGCATTTAAAATATCGTCAGCACTTTTTAGTATTTTTCCTTCAGTACTTGTAACACCTTTTAATAACGTCTTATCCGCAGATATTGCTGATTTAGCCGCCTTTAACTCCTCGGCCGCCTTTAAAACATTTTTAGCAATACCATCCTCAGAAATTATTGAGGCGTAATTTTCGTTTAAAGTTTTACTATTATCGTAATTAGATAATAATCTAAATTTATTTAATTCTTCTAAGATTTTTTTCTCCATTTTTATATTTTTTTATAGCATATCGGAATAATCCGCTTTATTATTTGTACTTGTAGTTTTTGCAATTAATTCATCCTCTTCTCCGGATTGTTTATGTTGTCCATAAACTCCAATACCACCAACTAATGCGGTGGTGTTTAACGCGGCTTGAGCACCAGACCCTAATCTTCCACCACCTAACGCTTTTTTAACTACTTGACCCGGTTTACTAACCGCTTTCATAGCCCCACCTAAAATAGATTCAACCGATGTTGCAACTCTATTGGCAACTTTATCAAGACCACCAATAATACCACTAAACCATTTATAAATTGTTGGTGAACTTTTTTGTAAATAATTACCAACTTTACCCATTATTGATGACGCTCCTTTTGCACCGGCTTGCATTGATTCAAGGAGACTTTTAAATGCTGGACTACTTTTAGCCGCTTTTGACAATCCTTTTGTTGATGTACCAAATTTTCTTAAAACTCCGGCAATCACACCCTTACCTGCTTTAGCCGCCGCTCCCGCAAAAACTAAACCAACCAAATCAATTCCTGTAAATAATAATCTTATTAAAAAACTTTCATTTTTATCTTCATAGTCACCACTAACAATTTCATAAATGTCTAAAGCAACTACTATACCCCAAATAACAAATTGAGCCGCTTTTCCAATTCCGGTTGCAATTAAAATTGCGTCTAATATCATACCTACAGGTGTATATAACGCTTCTCTAATTTTTCTAGCAACATATAATGCCCCCTTACCGATTAAATCCATAACTTGGGATAAATCACCGTCAGATATTGCACTAACTAATTGTTTTCCACCTGAATATGTTTTTGACACAAAATCTTTAAGTCCTTTAACAGTATTGTCACCTGTTTTTTTAACCCAATCTAATGCGTCCGTTCCCCAACCTTCTTTCAAATATTGTTTAAACATAGGTTTTAAATGAGTAATATTTTGTTTTGATTCGGATATAACTAATTTAGAGATTGTGTTTAAAACTGATTCTCTAATGTCTTGAGGAACTGTTTTGGAAACTTCAAAAGAATGTTTTAGGAAAAATTTAAAATTATCAAAATTTTCCCATATGTTCCCAATTAGTTTTTTATTTTTAATATCGTATAATTCATCAAGAAATATTGTATAATTTTCGTCAGGAGATAACCAATTTGTTATTACTACATCAGAGTCTGTATTAACATTTTCAGTTAAAGTTTTACGATTATCATACTTCATCATAAGTAGAGACCTATTTAAAACCTCATTACCCTCATTTAATGTATATTCCATTATATTATTTTTATTATAAATATCCACTTTTTTTATTTTATTTGATTAGCAACTCCTCTAGTGAGTCCGCTTTCCCATTTTTCACCCGATTTACCTAACTTATTGGCTTTACCTCTTGTTGTTGTATATAATTCCGACCATTTAGATACTGTTGGATATCCTTCTCCACCCCCCGCAGGTGCTGGTGAGTCTTGTTCTCCCAATTCACCATTAGTTTTTGGGGTATATTCCTTCATTAAGGAAATTATGTAGTCAATATCTGTTCTCATATTTTAATAAATATTTTGGTATTTGATAAAAAAGTAATATATTTGTAAAAAAATAAAATACTATGAGAAAATTACTTTTACTATTAGGGGTGTTATTTGGAATAACCTCTTGCACGGTTTACGAAGAACCAAAATTATTATCATTAAGTGGAGAATATGTAATTAGTAAAATTACTATATTAAGTACTGAAAACACAACAAATTCAAGTGGGACAATTTATTCCGCAGGTTCTCATTATGTTAACCCAAATGATATATTCCCTTTGGATGATATTTACGTAGGGTTTACTAGATGGGCGTTTGATTATAGTGTTATATATTTTCACCCAATACAAACAAACGGAGGTACCACAACTTGGCAAAGACAGTATTTTTATACAGTTAAAGGACAAAATAACGACTATGATTTGGGATATATCCAATTTCAAATAAACGGTAGTGTTAGGACCTTTAAAATCCTTGATGATGGGTTAGAGAGTTTAACTCTCCAAACCACTGGATTATGGCCTTATTCAAGTTCAGGACCAAATCAAATTGTTACTCTACAGTTAACTCGTGTAGGACCATAAAAAAACCCCTCTTAACGGAGGGGTTTTTTGTTTAGTATAGTTGGGTATCAGGTAATTTATCAGGGTATATTAAATAATATTCATTTAAAAACGATATTATTTCTTCTTCATCTAATTCTGTGTCGTCATCATCGTCAAATATGTCTTCATATTCTTCATCATCAAAAAAATCCGGTGATGAATTATTTGCTAAACTATATCCAAATGTTTTTGTTTCGGTTAAATCAATTTGGTCGGTTCTAATTTCATCATCATTATCCGAATAAATTCTAAAAGTAACCTCTAAAGTTTGGGATGCCTCATTTATATAAAACGACTCTAACTCTTTAATTTCCATTGTATTCTATTTTTTTTTGTCAAACGCGTTGTGAAATTTTCCAAATCGCTTGTATATATTTCTTTTGGCTACCTCACCTTTCCACCCTATAAATTCGGATGTTGGTTTATAATCTTTGAAATGGTCTTTGTGTGTTGCCACATCTGGATGGAATCCGTGTAACTCATCATCCGACATATCTTCATATCTATGTCTAACTTCTGTTGTTTCTTGTTCTTTAATAACACGTTTTATAATGTTCACTAAATCACTCTCTTTTAATTTAACTACTTTTTTCATATTAGTTATATTTTGTGAATCTTTTAAACATATCCAACGATTCTCTTAAATCATCAAATAATCCTTCAACTTCTTCATCATCAATATCATCTTCATCACTAAATATTCTATCCCCAAGATTAAACACTAATTCATCATTATCTTCATCTTCGGAATAATCATCTTCATCGTCAAAATCAACCTCAGGGCTAACCAAAACCATATCAGAATCATCATCTTCAAATGTTCCGTGTTCTAAATCATCATCACCGTCACCAATCATATCTAATGTTTCTCCTAATGAAACGTAGTAATCATCACCTTTATCTTCAGATTCAAAAGATTCTTCCGGTTCGAATTGACTACCCGGAGATATGTAACCTTCCTTTGGTTCTTCATCTTGGAATAATCCAGTTGATTTACCATCAGCGTGCATTTCGTTGATATTCATATTACTATAGGTTGAAACTTCACCTCTATTATTCACATTAATACCCCCTTTGTCGTTTGCATAACTTTGAGTGTATAATGGTTGTTCTTTTGCTGGTTGAGCGTAACTTGTTACATATCCATCATAAACTTCTTTATGTTGGTCAAGGATGTTACTTCTTTCCTCGTTTGTCATTTTAAAAAAATATGCGTTCATATTGTTTGTTTTGTATATAAATATATTTGTTTATTGAATTATCCGATGAACATATAATTTTGGACTATCATAGTTGCAAATCTCCTTAAGTATTTGTTAATATTATCCATATTTTCTTCAATACCCTCACTTTCTAAATAGTTAATTACACCATTAATCATTTCTGCTTGAGCTTGGTCTGACATTGCAACCATTTCATCAAACGCTTCTTCGTTTGAAATATCTTTGTATTTGTATTCGTGTTTAATTCTTTCACTACCCATCCATAAATAAGGTGGAGCCTCAAACATATTAACAATACTCGCCTTTCTAACCAATAGTAAATATTTGTGTAAAAATCCCATTTTAAAAAATTTAAATACATCAATATTTTTGTATAAAAGATTCATTCTGTCTAACTCGTCTTCTCTAATTTGTTTTTTTTCAAATTTCCAAGCGTCAGTATCAGATAATAAAGCTAGATTACTACCATTATCCCATTTAACCCCGTATTGAATATCTCCAAATACGTTGTCAACACTTTTAACGACACCACACTCGCCAGGGTTCATTTTAATCTCTCCTGACATATATAAGAGACAAACTCTATCTCCGACTTTTAATTTTGGATTCATATTTTTTTTAAAGGTTATATAACAATAAATATAATTAAAGTATTTATAATTATGAAAATGAATATTTTAATTACCGAATCACAAGAAAGAATGTTACTTATTGAATCAATTGGTAACGAATTAGGTGATGTGGTAACACAAAATGAAAATTTAGGTAAATCAATTATTAATAAAATTAAAGATGTTATTGGTACCGATAAAGTTGGGTTGTTAACCTTTGGTACTACTATTGGTGGTTTTATTTCACCGGTTAGTCAATTCATTGAGGGTAAATTCCCGCATATGAGTGATGTGGACATTAGTTTATTACTTACAGGTGTTGTCGCAACTTTTTTCTATAATACCCCTAAATTAATGGAAAAAATTAAATCTTTGATTTCTGAAAAAGAATTAGAGTCAGAATTTGAAGAAACATTATCTAAAACTAAGGAATTACATAACACATTTTTTGATTTTATGGAAAGTCTTAATATTACGTTATTTAAAGTTTCAAATATATTAGGTTTTACGTTTTTAATTCCATTATTACCTTATATTCACGAAATAGCTCAAAATAACCTATCTTCTGAGGATATTCATAAAATTATTAAATCAGTATTATCATATGGAGTTATAACAGTTTCGAGCGTGGTTTTTAAAGAAATAATGATTAAACTACTAAAAAGGTTTAGAAGTTAATAATCTCCGGAAATAAAATCACACATTTTACTTGAGAATGTTGACTGATTTACATAGTTATAATCATTAACCTCAACATCACCAATAGTTCTAATATAAGGGTAAGTATGGGTCCATATCTCACAATCCTCTAAATCCATATACTGAGTAATTTCATCCCAAACAATACCATCTAACGGTTCTCTAAAGTCATCATTTTCAGTCATATATCCAACAATAGTTTCAGCAAGGTCTTGAGGTATGTTTTCTAAAGGTTCACCATCAACTAATGCTTGATGACAATAAACTGAAACATCTGTGGTCATTCCATCGTCTATATAGACATCTGAAAGTTTGTAAGTAATTTTTAAGGTTAGTTTTCTTTTGGTACCCCCACAATTAAAATATGCTCTTACTTCTTTTGGACCTAATTCTTGTATTTTATTTGATATTTCATTAATAAACGACTGAGGAATATCACCACCATATCTACTACTTTTTCTACCATTATAATAGATGTTCTTAACTTGAGTAAAAACCTGCGACCAATCAAGTCCAACCATTTCACATCCATCTTGTATAATGTGTTTTGATTTACAATTGAAAAAATCCCATAGATAAGGGGTCTCCGGTTTTTTTGGTACAATATTTAAATCGTATTTAACTTCATCGTATGTTTGCATACCTCTAGTTGTTTTACCAACCTCAATATTATCAAAACTAATTCTAAACGCATCAACAGTGTGAGTTAGTTTAGTCAGGTATGATATAAGACCTCTTATTTGACCACTATTCCCCATTAATAATAATTTTAATTACTTTTTCCATTTCATCGTCTGTTAATCCGTGAATGTCTTTATGTGTTTCATACCAATCTCTAACCACATCATTAAATGGTAATTTTCTTAATTTGGCCACACGTCTAAATCCAACTCTTTGAGCTGTTATTTCGTGAGGTTGAGTATAATATTCAAATGATTTGTCAGGAGCCTCTTGGTGAACTTGACCATCACGATTATACTGAAATCCGTGTTCTAATTCGTGAGCAACAATATCATTTAATTCACCTATTATATTGTAGAAATTTCTTCTCAATGTTTTTGGGTTATATCTGATAATAATTTCAATAATACTACTTACATCTTCGTCGTCATATGAATAATCACCATTCATTTTATACCCATCCATTTTATCATCAATTTCAAGGGTTAATATTACAGAGTATTGGAATGGTAAGTTGGTAAAATTATATTCTTCCCCATCTTCACCAGGTAAATAAAAAACACCCGGATTACCGTCCTTTAACTTATGTACAATATCCGTTACGGTCGTCCTAACGGCAACTCTACTCATTCTTGATTCTGTTATGTTTTCAGGTTTTTTCATATCAAATTTTAAATCATCAATTGTTGTTCTCACAAATTCTTCTCCGGAATCATTAAAATATCTCAAATAATTCATAATTTCTTGATTTAATCTTGAATAAAATCCATATAATTGACTCTCAAACATTCTAGCGACCGCTTTACCTGTATCTGTTGATTGAGGTGTAAAAATTAATTTACTTACAGGGTCGTTAGCACCTGTAATTGTAACTTCGAGTAATAAATAATCATAATATTCACCAACACTCATCATTTTTCTATGACCGGTTATTCTAAATTTATAATCAATATCCGCAGGTTGGTCAACTCCTTGAATTAACTCACCTGTGTATTTGAATGTCTCTTTAGACGCAATTTTATTTATTAAATTTACTTGTTTATCACTTATCATAACTATAAATACTTTTATAATCAATTAATGTTTTTTATAATGAATTTTTTTATTATACTTAAGATATGGAATTATTAAACACACACCCAATTAAAAAATCCGACTTAGGATTTCACGGAAACCTATTTGGGGGAAAATTACTCGCGTGGATTGACGCCGCCGCTGCAGGATATTCAATGCAATTATGCGATACACCAAGAATGGTTACTCTATCAATTGACAAATGTTTTTTTGAGAAACCGGCAAAAGAAGGACAACTATTAAAAATTTATGGTTCACCATCATCTATTGGGACAACATCCGTTACCTTATATATGGAGGCAAGAGCACATAACGTTTATACTGGTAACCAAGTTATTGTTTTAAGAACAAATATAAAGTTTGTTATGATTGATGAAGGAGGAAACTCTATACCGATTGGTGATAAAGGACGAAAAAAAATAGAGAACTTAATTGAACTAAGTAAATAATTCTATTTATCACTATATTTATAGAATAAAACATTTCATTTATGAAAAAGATAGTAATCAGCGAAAGAGAACTTCGTGAATCAATTAGAAGACATTTGATTGAACAAGACTCTGAAAAAGAACAAGAACAAAAACCAAGATGTGTTGCGGGTAACGTAATACCATTGGATATGATGGTTGGACCGTCAGATAATTTTAGTAACTATACTTCAAGCGTATTAAAACGTGATGGAGGTATTAACGGGATGGTTGATACTTTAGATGTGTTAAGAACTTTAAGATTACACAATGGTATTGAAGATGCTGGTGAACATTTATCTTATAATTTAATGAATCACATTAATACTTTTAGAAACAAACATTATTTTGATGAAACAAATAGTGAATGTCAAAAAGCAATGGACAAAGTTATTGAATTGTACAAAGAAAATGAACACGGTGAAGACCTTGTTAAAGATATTGAAAAAGTATTAGCTCACAAAGACCCATCTCCAAGAGCAAAAGAATACCTTAAAAGATGTTTAATCTTAGTTAAGGAAAAATAAACCCCACCATTGGGGACGTTTAGGACCGTTATCAGTGATGGTAACAAAATAAAGAGGAAAGTTCGCTACTATTCCTCTTTTTTATTTTACGAGATATTTATATATGAGTAAATAAACGTATTAAACCTTAATCAAAATGGCAAAACCAAAAGGTGGTTCCTCTTCTAGTACTAAACTTTCTTTTAATAAGAAAAAGTTTTCCGGTAAACACAAAAAATCAAAAAACAAACACGATAGGACAGAACGAAACTACCAAGGCCAAGGACGTTAATTTACCATAAATTATTTAAACTAAGAATTATGGGTATTTTTTCAAGTATTTATGGGGGAATTAAAGGGTTGTTCACTGACGAACACGGAGTTGTATCATCAAAAAGGTTTGTTGGTATTATGTGTTCAGTAATGTTATGTGTTACAATGTACGCAAACAGTTTTCAAAAAGACGATGTTGCCCCCGCACCTTATTTAGTCGACGCTGTCGCTCTTTTAGCATTTGGTTGTTTAGGTCTGTCTTCAGTAGATAAATTCACAAACACAAAGAAAAAGATTAAAGACGCTACGAGTCAAGAGTAAAAATTAACCCCCAATCAAGGGGGTTTTTTTATTTACCTATCGCATCTTTCTCGGATATCACTAGTGGGTGGTTACCTCTATAAATATTTACAACGTCTTTAACAACCGGATTAGTTGTCCAAACAATACTATGTTCTGATTCCGGATTGTATTCACCTTCAACCAAATATACCACAATTGTGTTTGGTTCCAAAGTTAAGAATCCGTGTGCCTTATCATTTGGGATTAACACAGAGTCAGAATCACGAAGAACAACATAATCGGTCTCACCGGTTTGTAAATCAACAGCAAAATCAACGATTGAACCCTGAACCACTTTAATATACTTTGTCTGTGGGGGATTTAACTGATAATGAAGACCTCTAAAGGTAAATTCTTTATCATTGACACTGATTGAACACTGAGTCCATTTTAGGTCTAATTCTGTTGTTGAAATGGGTGTATAAGAACCCCTGTTATCTTTGAATGTTTTATGTTCTATTCTTTCCATATTATTTAAGGTATTCTAATAATTTTTCTTTAACTCCTGCTTGTTTGATTCCTTCGTTTTCTCTTGGTGTGTGAACAAAGTTGGATAATCCCCACTTTCTTTCAAACCCATAAGAATCTTTTTCACCTAACACCAAATCATCGATACAAGCCCAATGTGTGATTTCAGGATGGTCGATTAGATATTGTCTAACTTCGATACATCTTTGTTGTTCGTACATTGTTTGTCTAACCCATTCAAACTCATCCGGTTTATCACAACCGATGTATCTTTTGGTGAATGCGATTGGGGTTTTTAAGATTCCTTTTGATAGGTAATACTCACCAAGTTCTTCTAATGTCGCGTGTAATCTCCAATCAGAGGAAACAACTAGTTCCGCTCCGGTTTGTTCTAACACCTCATTTAATACTTTAACGGCTTTCTTATCAAAATCGTCAAATCTTACCTCAACTGGCGCAGTTGTATCGCTGGTTGCTTCGGGATTAAGTTTTTTATACTTCTTCCATTTTTTGGCTCGTCCACCCCAATTGTTCGATAAACAGATAACACCATCGTTATCCAAAAATAATACTTTCATAAATCATACTTTATTGTAAAATTAAAATCATCTTCATCGTCTTCTTCTTCCTCTTCCGGTTCATTTGCCTCAAGTATCTTTGAGGAACTTAAATTGTATAGGACATCACCCAAGCTATCCTGTGATAGGATATACTTTCTAATCTCGTCTATGTTAAATGTGTTTTGCATCTTTTTTCTTCGGTATTTCGTAATTTTCTTTTAACCATTCAAATAATTCGTTGGGTAAAATACACGGGTAAAAATCTATAAAATCAAATAAAATTTCTTCCCAATCGTTTTCATCATTTTCTGTCATTATTCTTTATTTAATTGGTTAATAATATACTGAATACCTTTATGAGTTAATTTATAACCATCCGGAAATTCTCCGTGACCATCACTTGTCATTTCCAAATGAGCAGGGTTGATTAAATACAAACCTTTCAAAACTTTATGTTGATGAATTACTCTTTTAGCACCTTCTCTTTTCTCATCGTTGAAGACATCCTCAAGTTTGATTTCTTTTATTTCTTTAACACCGGGTTCATCATATAAACCCAATTTTTCATCAAATTCCATCATATCAATTAAATGTTGTTTTTGTTCTTCTTTTTTCATCTTCAATAGTTTATAGACAAAGATAAACAAAAAATCCCAATAAAAAAATTATTGGGATTAAAAAACATTATTGTAAAATGTTATTCAGGTTTAACCTCTTCAAACTCTACGTCAGAAGCGTTAATATCTGATTCCGGTGTCTCACTCTCATTTACACTATTGTATAATTCCTGTGTGATGGTTTGGAACTTTTGGGTAAGTTCTTCCATAATCGTTTTAACATTTTCCACATCTTTATTAGAATGAGATTCTTTCAAGGTATCAAGAAGAGTTGTTATTTCTGTTTTTTGTTCTTCAGAAATCTTATCCTCCAAATCCGTTAAAGATTTACCTGTTTGGAATATCAGGTTGTCAGCAGAGTTTAATGTATCCACATCCTCTTTAACTTTTTTGTCCGCTTCAGCGTTTTCTTCAGCTTCAGCCTTCATTCTTTCAATGTCTTCTTGAGATAGTCCCGTTGAACCCTCAATTCTAATTGATTGTGTTTTGTTTGTTGCTTTGTCAACTGCAGATACATTGATGATACCATTCGCG
>Ga0208133_1000552_pt1 | contig 14590 bp, 1 predicted proteins | sample ColrivemetaGS535_FD_187595 | JGI IMG/M metagenome (GOLD analysis project Ga0208133, IMG submission 187595) | Estuarine microbial communities from the Columbia River estuary, USA - metaG S.535 (SPAdes) (version 2) | ecosystem: Environmental > Aquatic > Marine > Intertidal zone > Estuary | place... | reverse complement strand
GAGCTTAAATACTACTATGTCAGCTAATCCTAAACTATATGAAAAGATTACTCTACCAGGAGTTCGAACCCAACAGAATGTTCCTGGTACTAAGACCTATAAAGGGTTTAGTACCATATCTGCAGATGCTACCAGCTTTGCACTATATGATCTTGCTCTAATCAAGCAAGACATTCTCAACCATTTTCATATAAGACAAGGTGAAAAATTAAATGATCCAACATTTGGTACAGTGATCTGGGACGTGATATTTGAGCCGCTGACTGAAGAACTTAAACAGCTAGTGGCAAAGAATGTTGAGGACATTATCAACTATGATCCACGTGTTCGAGCTGACCAAGTTATTATCACACAATACGAAAGTGGCCTACAGATTGAATGTAGACTAACCTATCTCCCATACTATATACAAGAGTCTATACAGCTGAAATTTGATCAAGCTAACGGACTTGTGAATTAAACTCCTACATAATAAACTACGCTAAATACTCAATAATTGGGAAGGGCGTATGTCAGCAACTGATCGACAAAATAGATTACTGGTAGCAGAAGATTGGAAACGTATATACCAGACGTTTCGTAATGCAGATTTCCAAAGCTACGACTTTGAAAATCTTCGCAGAGTAATGATTAATTATATCCGTGAAAACTATCCGGAAGATTTTAACGATTACATTGAAAGCTCAGAATACTTAGCCCTTATTGATCTAATTGCGTTCCTTGGCCAAAGCATCAGTTTTCGTACAGATTTAAACGCTCGCGAAAACTTTTTAGAGTTAGCAGAGCGTCGTGACAGCGTATTACGTCTAGCCCGCTTGCTTAGTTACAACCCAAAACGTAATATTGCAGGATCCGGTCTATTGAAATTTACAGCAGTACAAACTACTCAAACAGTAGTTGACTCTAACGGCAGAAATCTTGCAAATCAAGTTATTGGTTGGAACGACCCAGCTAACCCCAACTGGTATGATCAATTTATCAAAGTTATAAATGCAGCATTGCCTGCAACCCGCCAGTTTGGAAATCCTGACGATAAAGCGGATGTATATGGTATTTCCACAGAGCAATATCGATTCCAAGGATCTAATGTTAATGTACCTGTGTACAGTTTTGCCAAAGCAATTGACGGAAGAAATATGACCTTTGAAGTAGTATCTACTACGTTCAACGGCGGCGAAGAAATATACGAAGAGCCGCCTACTATTGGCAATAGAATGGCATTTGTCTATAGAAATGACGGTCGAGGCGCCGGTAGTAGTAGCAGCGGGTTCTTTCTGCATTTCAGACAAGGCCTATTAAATCAAGGTACATTTACTATTGATCAGCCTGCTACAAATGAAACGGTTGACCTTGACGCAATCAACGTTAACAACACTGATGTATGGTTATATCGTTTAGATCAAAATGGCGTTGAGTCAGAATATTGGGCAAAAGTTCCAAGCCTTGAAGGCAACAATATTATCTATAATAGTTTGAATAAATCTATTAGAAACATTTATAATGTCACTACTCGATCTAATGATCGAGTAAGTTTAGTTTTCAGTGATGGTACATTTGGTAATTTACCTCGTGGAACATTTAGAGTTTACTATCGTGCAAGCAACGGCATTAGCTACACCATTAACCCCCGCGATGTAAAAAATGTAGGTATCTCAATTCCATATGTGTCTAATGTTGGTCAAGCGGAAACTTTAACGTTAACATTAAGTTTACAAACATCAGTGGGCAATGCAGCAGAAGCTGAATCAAATACCAGCATTAAAAATAATGCCCCTGCTACCTATTATACTCAAAATAGAATGATAACTGCTGAAGATTATAACCTAAGTCCACTAGGCGTTAATCAAGATGTTGTTAAAGTTAAAGCAGTCAATAGAAGTGCCAGCGGTATTAGCAGATACTTTGATCTAGTTGATCCAACTGGCAAATATAGTAAAACGAACCTGTTCGGCGATGACGGCGCAATATATAAAGAAGAATATACTACTAGTTTTAGATTTACGTTTGCAACCCGTACAGATATTGAAGCAGTAATTTATAATCAAATATATGAAACTTTAAAAACTACTCAACTACGTGATTTTTATTACTCAAAATTCTTTAGAATTGCCACTGATTCGTTAGATGTTAACTGGTACAGTAATACAGTAGATACTAATCAAACAACTGGATACATTGGAGAACTTGCTGCGCCGTACCAGTTAGGCTCGTATACTAATACTAATTTACGATTTGTAACTCCTGGTGCCCTATTAAAATTTACAGCACCGTCTGGATATTATTTTGATAAAACTAATGATAATGCAATAGTTTTAGGTTCTGCAACCTCTGCAAATTTAACTTCTATCTTATGGGCAAAAGTAATATCTGTTGTTGGAGACGGAACTAGTGGCGGAGACGGAACACTTATTGACGGTTCGGGCACTGTTGTGTTAAATGACGTTATCCCAACAGGCGCAGTGTTATTAGAACTTATCCCAGCATGGAAATCTTCAATCAATACAACTACTATTGCTACTATGGTAGATTTAATGTTTTCAAATAAACCGTTCGGATTACGATATGATATTGAAACATCCACTTGGAAAATTGTATTTGAAGTAAATTTAAATACCTTAGATAATTTTAATACTGCTAATCAGGGTAATAACTCAAACCAACAAAAAGATTCTAGTTGGTTATTATTGTTTACTACTGATACTGAGTTTTACACAGTAACATCGAGATTAATTAGATATATTTTTGAAAGTGATGCTCAGATTCGATTCTTCTTTGATGCTAGCGATAAAATTTATGATACCAGGACCAACACCGTTGTGAAAGATAAAATCAAGGTGCTAGGCATTAATACTGCACCTCCAAGTTTTGTTAACTCATTTACCTATGATCGTGATTGGGAAATTACTGAGGAATATACCGGACTTGACGGGTATGTTGATACAAAGAAAATTCAAGTTACTTTTAGCGATTCTGACGACGACAGTGTAGTAGATAATCCTAGCCTATTTGAAGAAATTGTAGATATAACTAACTCTCCAGACAATAAAAAATATGTAATACTTGAACGATATATTATTGCTCAGGGACAAGAAGATTATCGATTATTTGATAATAGTAACAATACAGTATTAATTGTAAACACTCAACCAACATTAGTTTCTAGTTATGTTGACAAACAATATTTTTATTTTAAAGATATTGGTGCTATTAAACAACTTAACAAGATTACTTCTACGTTTACATCATCATTAAATTATAAAGTATATTCTGGTCGTAGAGATATTAAGTTCCAATATATTCATAATGCAGATTATGAGTCTCGTATAGATCCAGGATTGACCAATATCATTGATACATTTATATTAACTAAGCAATATGATAAAATATATCGTCAGTGGTTAGCAGGAACAATATCTACTGAACCGCGGCCGCCAAGCACTGATTATTTGTACACATTATTGGCCACAGACCTTAACAAGATCAAATCGATAAGTGATGAATTAATTTATCACCCAGTGAAATATAAAGTATTATTTGGCGAAAAAGCTTCTTCAGACGTGCAAGCAACATTTAAGATTGTAAAAAATGCAGAAGTTGTCATCAGTGATAACGATATTAAATCAAGAGTCTTGTCATCAATTAATGAATTCTTTTCGCTTGAAAACTGGGACTTTGGCGACAGCTTTTATTTTAGCGAACTATCATCTTATATAATGAGTAAATTAACTCCTAACATTGTAAACTTTTTAATAGTGCCTAAAGATAATACGCTATCGTTTGGCGGCCTATATGAAATAAGATCAGAAAAAGATCAAATTTTTATTAACGGTGCAACCATCGATAATCTTGAAATTATATCGGCTGTAACTGCTAGTAAAATTAACAGTGCTGGCGCAATAACTACAACGCCAACTATTTTAAGTACACAGTCTATTACCAGTGGGAGTTACTAATGGCAAATAATGATCAGAACGAATCAGGCCTGCCGCTGTCAAGTGCTGACAACAGAGATTCGGCAAACTTGTTGCCAAGAGTTTTTAGAACAGATAGTAATAAAAAGTTTTTACAAGCAACGTTGGATCAACTAACCCAGCCAGGTGCGGTTAAAAAAATTAATGGCTATATTGGTCGACAAACGGCCAAGGCAATAACATCGGATGATATTTTTGTAAAAGCTGCTGATACCACACGACAAAATTATCAATTAGAACCAGCGGCAGTTATTCGAGACTATCTTGGAAATACTAATTTTTACAAAGACTATATTGATCATATAAATCATGTTGATGTTCTTGGCGGCAATGCATTAAATCATGAAAAATTAAACAGTCAAGAATCATACTCGTGGAATCCACATATTAACTGGGATAAATTTGTTAATTACCAACAATACTACTGGTTACCGTATGGCCCAGCACCAATTAGCATTACCGGACAGCAACTAGATATAGAAAGTACATATACCGTTGATGCAGTTGATGAATCAGACAATTATGCATTTTTATTCTCACCTGATGGACTAACACGCAATCCTACTCTAACTTTGTATAGGGGTCAAACATATACATTTATTATTAACTCTCCAGGCAATCCGTTTAGTATTAAAACTGCTAGGGTAGCAGGCACGCTAGATAGGTATACCATTGGAGTTTCTAATTCTGCAGTTGAATCAGGCACAATAACATTTACTGTAGGGGTTAATTCACCTGATGTATTATATTATGTTAGCGAAAACAGTGTTGATACTGGTGGAGTATTCCATGTATTAGATATTGATGAAAACACATATTTAAATGTTGATGCTGATATTTTAGGCAAACAAACATATACTATGAGTAACGGCATTCCTTTATCAAACGGAATGAAATTAAAATTTGAAGGTAACATTTTTCCTATAAACTATGCAACAGGCTATTGGTATGTAGAGGGGGTAGGAACTGCAATTCGATTAGTTGCAGAAACTGATTTGGAAATTATTAGTGCATATTCTCAAGAAAGGGCATTATTATTTGATGATGAGCCCTTTGACCAAAGCCCGTTCAGTACTGCCACATCCTTCCCGCAATATAAGGACTACATATTAGTTGCTCGAGGTACTCCAGATAGAAATCCGTGGAGTCGATACAATCGATGGTTTCATCAAGATGTGATCATAGCTGCCGCAACAGCAGTTGGGCAAGTTCCATCTCTTGATCAAGCAGCCCGAGCAATACGTCCTATTATTGAGTTTAATGTCGGACTAAAATTATTTAATTTTGGGCATCAAGTAAAAGCCAACGTTACATTAGTTGATACATTTACTAAAGATGTATTTTCAACCGTTGAAGGTCAGTTAGGGTATAATATTGACGGAGTAGACCTTGCTGCCGGAATGCGAGTATTGTTTACAGCAGATACTGACTCTCTAGTTAAAGATCGAATCTTTAATATTAATTTTGTAAATATTACGGTTCCCGGCCGCCAGATTGGTTTTTATGCGTTATCTGGAGTTGATACGGATACTAATATTATTACAATAGAAACTAACACATTAACTAATTCTATTGGTCACGGTCTAACAACAGGCAATCAAATATTATATCTTAATAATGGTAATGCAGATATTTCTGGGTTGATCAACAGAAAAGCCTACTATGTGTTAGTACTTAATACTACTCAAATAAAATTATATACTGACAAAAATTTAACAGTGGTTGCTGATATTTTTGCAACAGGCTCAGATGTACACAAGTTAGAAGTGTTTTCTGGATATCGTAGACAAATTAATTTAGTCGAAGCTGATGACAGTATTCCATTAGTGAATGAAACTTTGTTAGTAGAGCAAGGAACTGTGAATCAGGGACTAATGTATTGGTACACTGGCACTACATGGAAAATTGGTCAGACAAAAACGGAGGTTAATCAACCTCCATTATTTGACGTATTTGCCGCCAGCGGCAACAGCTACGGAAACGCATTGGTATATGACGGTACAACATTTGCAGGCACTAAATTATTTTCATATAAAGTAGGAACTGGAACAACTGATACCGAATTAGGATTTCCATTATCCTATCAAAATATAAACAATATTGGTGATATTGCTTTTGAGTTTAATCTGTTATCTGACACTTTTAAATATAAAAATGTAGTTGATATTATTACTCAGCCTACTGATGTTGGATTCTTAAAATCAATTTCAAATTTAACTACTTTTAATTATGTTAATGGATGGAAGACTACACTGATAACAAATTTACAGCCCATTATTAGAATATTTAAAGAAAGTGGATTAGTTAATAATTTTCCAGTTGACGTATATTCAAATGTAGATAAGTTAGTTGATTTAGAAGTTAGAGTATACATCAACGGAAAGAGACAGCCTAGGTCTAATTATACTATTACTGAAAACAGTGTTAGAAAATATATATTGCTAACGACTAATGTTGCATTGACTGACGTAGTTACATTGAAATGTTTTTCTGCACAGCAAAAAAATAATAACGGATATTATGAAATCCCAGTTAATTTACAAAACAATCCATTAAACAATAACTTATCAGAATTTACATTAGGTCAAGTAATTGATCACGTTGATACTATAATTGACAATATTAGTGCATTTGTTGGTACATATCCTGGCACTGGTAATTTACGAGATATTGGAAATGTTACAGCGTATGGCACACGATTTATTCAACATTCTGGTCCTGTAAATTTAAGTCTATACCACCTCGGCACCCCAACTGCAAATGTATTCAAAGCATTAGAACAAGCACGAGATGATTACAGTAAATTTAAGAGAGCATTTATTGTAACAGCAACTAGTTCGGGAATTGACACAGATCCACGACGACACGTTGACCATGTACTAGCAGAATTAGCAAAAGATAAATCCACATCACGTCCTTACTACCTATCAGATATGTTTGGATATGCCGCGTCTAGTATATTTGAATATACAGTGCTTGATGCTCGTACAAAAATATATCCATTAAATGCGGTATTTAATTTAACAGTATTATCAAATAAAGCAGTTAATCTTTACCTAAACGATGTGCAACTAGTAGAAGGCCAAGATTACGTATTTGGTACAGATGTATTCTTTGAAATACTAACTGACCTTACTGATGGTGATATTATCATGGCAGTAGAGTACGAAAGTACTGACGGGTCATTCTGTCCTGCTACACCTACTAAGTTAGGTTTATATCCTAAGTTTGTTCCTTCAAAATTTGTAGACACTACCTACGCCGTACCAACGGAAGTTATTCAAGGACACGATGGTAGTATAACTATTGCATTTGGCGACTACCGAGATGACCTAATCTTGGAATTAGAAAAACGTATTTTCAATAATATCAAAGTACAATATAATCCTGATATTTTTAATATCTACGATTACGTTCCGGGGTATGATAGAGCAACAGTATACTCAAAAGATGAATACGAATCTATCCTAGGCACATTCTTTTATCAATGGACCAGCAATGTTGGACAAGATTTTACTAAACAGAATATTGAATGGTGGAACAGATTAGATCCATTTACGTTTAATTATCGAGGTAATTATTCTCCTAACGGATACCCTGTTCCGGCTTACTGGAGAGGTATATATCGTTGGTTGTTAGATACTGACCGCCCGCATACACATCCATGGGAGTGTTTGGGATTTAGTTTAGCTCCAACGTGGTGGCAAGAAGTCTACGGTCCAGTCCCTTATACTAGTGACAATTTAATCATGTGGGATGATATCCGTCAGGGCATAGTTAGAGAACCTGGACAACCTATTAGACGTTTGGATAAATTTGCAAAGTCTATCTTAGCCCACGGTGTGCCTGTAGACGAGAATGGCGAATTGCAAGACCCAGTTAATTCTAATTTTGTAAACGGTCCTATCAAACCAACTGCAGAAGGCTATTATACATTTGGCGATGTTGGACCAGTTGAATCTGCATGGCGTCGTTCGGGACATTATCCTTTTGCAATCATTCAAGCAGCATTACTAATGCAACCTAATCGAGTTCTTGGAACATGTTTAGATAGAAGTCGTACGGTGCGTAATCTTAGTAATCAATTAGTCTATTCTGAAACTGGATTACGTATTAGGCTTGCTGATATTGTATTGCCCTCAACTGCAACAAGTACACAACGAGTATCAACATCAGGATTAATCAACTACATCGTTGACTATTTGACCAATGATACAACCGTGTTGATTAGTCAGTATCAGACTGATTTAGATACTCTAACTAACAATCTTGGAGTTAAGTTAGGCGGATTTACCGCAAAGAATAAATTTAAATTATTATTAGATAGTAAGAGTCCAACCAGTACTGGTAGTATTTTTATTCCTGAAGAAAATTACACTGTTTTCTTAAACACATCGTCAGCAGTTAAAAAAGTAGTATACAGCGGAGTAGTTATTACCAAACATGTTGATGGTTTTGAAATCACCGGATATTATAACGAGCAACCGTATTTTAATTACTATCCGTGGTTAGAATCTGCTAGAACTATTAATGTTGGCGGAATATCTGAAAGTTATATTATATGGTCAGCTGGCAAACGTTATGTTGCTGGTGGAATTGTATATTACGGTAACCAATATTATCGAGTAAATGTTGTCCATACCTCTACAGATACGTTTGACGCTACACTATTTTCTAGACTTGCAGTATTGCCAGTTAGTGGCGGCCGTGATGCCAACATTAGAAAATCATGGGATACTACACTACCATTAACTTTGGGCTACGGAACAAAGTTAGCAACAGTTCAAGAAGTAGTAGATTTCTTGCAAGGGTACGGGGCATATTTGTCAAATCAAGGATTTGTATTTGATGACTTTAACACTACATTAAAAGCTATTACCAACTGGGAAACCGCAGTAAAAGAATTTATGTTTTGGACAACCCAGAATTGGAGCGCCGGCGCAGTACTTTCTGTGAGCCCAGCAGCAAATAGAATAACCTTATCTACTACTAACAGTGTGGTTAATGATCTGCTAGATCCGTTTTATGGATATAAAATATTTAGAGTAGATGGTCAAAAATTAGAACCTGAATTTACTAATACCTATCGAAATGACGATGAAAATCAATTTTCAATAACTCCTACAAGTACTACCCATGGAATATATGGCGCTGTATTTTATATGATACAAAAAGAACATGTAATGATCTTAGATAACAGAACATTGTTTAATGATGTTATCTATGATCTTGAACCCGGATACCGTCAGGAACGTATTAAAGTTATCGGATATCTCAGTCAAAGTTGGAAGGGCGGTTTTAACATTCCAGGATTTATTTTTGACCAAGCTAGAATATATGACTGGACACCATGGACTGATTATAAACTAGGTGACATTGTAAAGTATAAAGAATTTTATTATTCTGCATTATCAACCTTACCGGGTGTCCAAAAGTTCAATGCTGCTAACTGGTCCTTGCTTGCTGAAAAGCCCACAGCAAAAATGTCAGCTAACTGGGATTATCGAGCTGAACAGTTTACCGATTTTTACGACCTCGATACTGACAATTTTGATGCAGAGCAACAGAAATTTGCACAGCACTTAATTGGATACCAGAAACGTCAGTACCTTGAAAATATTATCAAAGACGATGTGAGTCAATATAAATTTTATCAAGGTATGATTATTGAAAAAGGTACGCAAAATGTTCTTAATAAATTGTTTGACGTGCTAAGTGCTGATGGCGTAGAAAGTTTAACATTTAACGAAGAATGGGCAGTTCGTGTAGGATCATACGGCGCCGTTACCGCGTTTGATGAAACAGAATTTATTTTAGATGAATCACAATTTAAAATAAATCCTCAACCAGTAGAGTTAGTATCAACAATTGATTCCGCAGTAGTTGATTTTGTCTACAGACAACGTCCGTCGGATATATACATTAAACCGTTAGGATATAATAACGATATATGGACAGTAACAGGCACTAAACAGTTTCTGCGTACTCCTGGATTTGTTAGATATGAAGATGTAAATTTAAGTGTTGACACATTAGACGTTACGTTACTAAATGATATTAGTATCTTTACCGAAGGTGACTATGTATGGTGCGCATTTGAAAATAAATTAAACAGTTTTAAAGAACGATGGAATGTATATAGATTTACTCAGAGTGCATTCACTGTAACTAAAGCAGAATACTTTTATAACTCTACTAGTAAAATTGGAGAAATAGTTCTAACCTGCAATATAATTCCTAATGTAGTCGCTGGCGATATAGTAGGTCTCACAAATGTTGCTGTTCCAAAAGATGGATTTTATACGGTGTACTCAGTTGGCGTAGAGCGAGTTGGCAGCACGCCCGGAGCATCAACACCACGAAAAATTGTTATTCGCACAGTAGCAACAGGCTGGTCGCCGTTACCGGAACCACCAGCAATAGTATTGTACCAGTTTGTTCCTTGCTTGTTTGATACAATTGATAATGTAAATAATAATTTACCAACTAGTATTAAACCTAGTGAATTATTATGGACCAAAGATTCTGGCAACGGCACCTGGGGTGTTTACGAAAATAATACAATATATAATTCTTTTAATATAGACCTTACTACTATTCCTGATCTTACTGGTTTAAACTTTGGTAAAAAAGTAACAGTATCTCAAACCGGTACCACGGCAATTGTAACAGATGCTGCCCAGGTAATTATATTAGAAAGACAAAATGTCTCAGGAACATACAACACTACTATTGGTACGCAAGTATATAAATGGATTCAAACGCATTCACTGGTAATTGACTCATCTATAGCTGACATTGCTACTCAAGAATTTGGTGCCGAAACTGCGTTATCAGCTGACGGCAAATGGTTAGCAATTGCCGCCTCGTCAGCATCTAATGTCAATGGAAGCGGATTTAATAATCAAGGGTATGTTTCCCTGTATTATAAAGCAGCAGGCAATAGATATACTTTTGTTAATTATATAATAAGTCAAACTCCGGCAGCTGACAAACAATTTGGAACTAAGTTAGCATTTGCTAAAAATGGAACTACTTATATTTTAGCAGTGTCGTCAATTGATGCAGTGTATTTTTATCAAGCTACTGGGAATAGTAGCTGGGCCAATTATGTAAACTCGTTATTAATAACTGATGTTGAAAATATCACAATGTCTGCAACAGGCAACAGGTTTGCCGCAGCAGTACCGAGTGCTGTTTCAAATAAAGGTCAAGTAAAACTATATACGTTAACTCTAAACAATTATGTATTGTCAACTACGCTTAGTGGCATTGCATCAAGTGATAGATTTGGTAAAAGTATTTCGTTAGCCCAATCTTCTCAGTATATTGCTATTGGCAGTGATATTGGTAACGTCTATATATACAATACGACCAGTGCCAGCACACCGTATCAAATAATTACAAGTTTAACTAAAGATATAGGCGACCAATTTGGCACAACGGTACAATTTACTAACAACGATACTACGTTAGTAGTATTTGCTACTAGCGCAAGCCGAGTTGATATTTATGATCTTTACGGTACTAAATTTTTATACGGCGAAAGTGTCACTTCAACTGCTGTCAGTTACGGAGCATCAATTGCCACAGGTAATAATACAATTTTAGTTGGAGCACCTAATTTTAACAGCTCTGCCGGTACAATGTTCTCATATGTTAAATCACCGGTGTTAAAATCATGGACTTTAAAAGTGTACGAGCAACCGAGACCAAATATTTCTAATGTTAAAAAGGCATATCTATACAATAAAATAACCAATACTATTGTAACGTACCTTGACGTAGTTGATCCGATACAGGGAAAAATTCCAGGCATAGCCGACCAAGAAATTCGATACAAAACATATTTTGACCCAGCAACTTACTCTGTGGGTACTAGTGCAGTTAACGTTGATAGCGGATTAAATTGGACTACCGCTCAAGTAGGTATGTTATGGTGGAATTTAACTCGTGCTAAGTTTTTAGACAACCAAGGAGGAGAAGTAGTATATAGATCAACTACTTGGAACAAGTTATATAAAACTGCAAGCATTGATATCTACGAATGGGTTGAAACAAAGTATCTACCAAGCGAATGGAACAATTTAGCTGATACTACTAAAGGACTGGCCGCAGGTATTAGTGGTACAAGCCTTTATGGGGACACTGTCTATAGTGTTAAAAACAAATATGACACTGTTGGGCAACGATTAATTCCTACATATTATTTCTGGGTTAAGAATAAAAAAATAACACCTAATGCTGCTGGTAGAACAATAGCAGCAGACAAAATATCCAGCCTAATATCTGATCCTATAGGATACGGATACACCTGTGTTGCCCCTACTGGTACAAACAGTTTTAGTTTAGTTAATTTTGCTAATCTATTAGAAGGTACTGATATAGTATTAAATTTCCAGACATGGTTAATAGAGAATCATGACATTAACATGCACAGTCAATGGAAAATTATAAGCGAGCATCCAAACACAACTATTCCTAAAAATATTGAAAACAAATGGATAGACAGTTTAATCGGAAAAGACAGTAACGATCGGGTTATTCCTGATACTAATCTTCCAGTAAAAAATCGTTACGGAATAGAATTTAGACCTCGTCAGGGGATGTTTGTTAATAGAGTTGAAGCATTAAAACAGTACATAGAACGAGTTAATGCTATCTTAATGGAAAATTTAATTGTCGATGACTTTGATATAAGTGATCTAATGTTATCTGATCCTGCCCCGTCAACAGTTTCAGGATTGTGGGACACTGTTATTGACTTAGACACTGAGTTGCGATTTATTGGAACTGCATCATTAGTTCAGGCAACACTAACTGCGGTAACTGAAAATGGAATTATAACTGATATATTGATAGATAATCCAGGATACGGATACAAAAATCCTCCACTTATCAAAATTGTAAGTTCAGGAATTGGGGCAGTCCTATTTCCAATATTAGATACTGCTGGCAGAATTATCAGTGTTACTATACAAAATGCCGGGCGCGGGTATTTCAGTGAGACTATGCTAATAGTAAGACCTCATGCTGTGTTGGTGTCCAGCGATACTAGTTCATTTGATAAATGGAGTATCTATGAGTGGACTGCTAGAGACAGCAGTTGGAATCGTATAAGAAGTCAATCATTTGATGTAACAAAATTCTGGACGTATGCTGATTGGTATGCTACTGGGTATACACAGTTTACAAAAATTGATTATCTAGTCGACAATACATATTATCTTGTAACACTGTCTGCAAACATTGGCAGCATAGTTAAGGTAAAAAATATCGGTAGCGGCGGCTGGCTACTATTAGAGAAATACGATAATTTAACAACAATTGACTATACACAAAATTATAAAGTTGTTGGCAGACAATCCGGAACTATACAATTTGCAAGTAACATTTATACATTTATTAACTCATCAGTAGGATTTGACAATCAACTATTTGATGCTTCTTTGTATGATAATTATGCAGCAGCTGAATTAAGAATTATTATCAATTCTATTAAAGATAAAATTTTCGTTGACAATCTTCGAGTTGAATATTTAAAATTATTCTTTTCAAGTTTGCGTTATGTAATGCACGAGCAAATTTTTATTGACTGGGCATTTAAGACTAGTTTTGTAAAAGCAACTCATAATGTAGGCGAACTAAAAGAAAAAGTTACATATAATAACGATAATTTGTCTAATTTTGAAGACTATATTAATGAAGTAAAACCATACAGAACAAAAATTAGAGAGTATGTTAGTTCTTATAACAAAACAGATTATGCTAGACAATCAACAACTGACTTTGATTTAATTCCGTTAGTCACTGAAAATTTAACAGTTACACCGATGAATGTAACAGTTGCCAACAATGGCACTATTGATGCATCTTCAAATAGCATATTAGCATATCCGTGGAAACACTGGTATGATCATGTAGGATTTACTATACAGTCTATAGAAATATTTAATGGCGGCAGCGGATATATTAATCAACCTGTAGTTAAAATTGAAAGTGGATTCGGCACCGGCGCATCTGCAAAAGCATATATTTCCAACGGCAAAGTCAACAGAATTGATTTAATATCAGGCGGCACACGCTATCTTAAGGCACCTATCATCACACTAGACGGCGGCCTATCTGAGACAGGAACCGCAGCAACCGCAATTGCTATTATTGAAAGTGAAGTAGTTAGAGCAAATAAGATTGCTATTAAATTTGATAGAATAACTAGAGACTATCATATTAGTGAAAAAACTGAAACTGAAACATTACTTGGTACAGGGTCACGTGTACAATTTGCGTTAAAGTGGAGTCCAAGAATAGAAATAGGATCAGCTTCTATCAAGTTATATCCAGCAGGAATAAATCCTAACACTCCTGGAGTTACTGGCATTGACATTTTACGAGGCGAGTATACGTTATCGACTAGAAAATCTACCAGCAGAGGATACACCAGTTATTCTGGATTGTTAACATTAGATACTGCACCTACTGTGGGAGAGACCATTAGAATTACCTATGAGAAAAACTTTGAACATATGTCGGCAGCTGACAGAATTAATTTCTTCTATGAGCCAACAAGTGGAATGTTAGGTAAAGATCTAGCCCAACTAATGAACGGAATTGATTAT
>Ga0208133_1000550_pt1 | contig 14632 bp, 12 predicted proteins | sample ColrivemetaGS535_FD_187595 | JGI IMG/M metagenome (GOLD analysis project Ga0208133, IMG submission 187595) | Estuarine microbial communities from the Columbia River estuary, USA - metaG S.535 (SPAdes) (version 2) | ecosystem: Environmental > Aquatic > Marine > Intertidal zone > Estuary | place... | reverse complement strand
AATACAGAAGCACCACTTACTGTGACAGATCCTTGGAAGAGAGATCCTCCAGTGACGAACAAAGCACCAGCTGTGGCTCCAGCATTGAATACAGAAGCACCGCTTACTGTAACATCACCTTGGAAGAGAGATCCTCCAGTGACGAACAAAGCACCAGCTGTGGCTCCAGCATTGAATACAGAAGCACCACTTACGGTAACAGATCCTTGGAAAAGAGATCCTCCAGTGACGAACAAGGCACCAGCAGTAGCTCCAGCATTGAATACGGAAGCACCACTGACGGTAACGTCACCTTGGAAGAGAGATCCTCCAGTGACGAACAAAGCACCAGCTGTGGCACCAGCATTGAATACGGAAGCACCACTGACGGTAACGTCACCTTGGAATAAAGATCCAGCAGTTACAAATAATGTTCCAACAGTTGCAACAGATGCGCGTAGACTTGCTACAGTTATACCAGTTGCATCAACTGATCCGCTGCTAACAGCAGTAGCGACGACATTGCTGATAGTTGCACTTGGTGCATACAAGTTACCAGCGCTGATGGAGCTAGTAGCAAGAATGGTGGCAACAGTCATACCAGTGGCATCGATTGATCCAGTGCTCATAGCAGTAGCAACGATGTTACTGATAGTAGCCAATGGTGCGTAGAAGCTGGCAGAACTGACTTTAGTGTTAACAACAATGTTACTTGCGGTGATGTTAGTGGCCAAGAGGTCAGTTACGGCAAAGTTACCAGCAGACAAGTTGGTAGTGACTACGTTACTGATAGTTGCGTTTGTGGCATTTAATTGTCCAGAACTGACACTTGTGGATGCAAGCAAGGTGGAAGTAGTGATACTGTTGCTGACGCGCATTTCACCAATGACGTCTACTGTGTAAGAAGGTGCGATGTTGTTGATACCTACATTACCAGCAGTTGTAAAGATAGAACCGAGGGTATTGCTATTACCGTAAGCAATCAAATTTTGACTAATATTTGCAATTCCACCAGAGAAGTTGGTATCAATGAGGTTTGTTGTAGTAATATTAACGGTTGTAATAGTACCAGCTACAAACAAATCTGATGACAAGTACATATTACCACCACTGATGGTTGAAGCGGATAACCAAGACGTTCCTACAGTAGAGAATGATCCCAAAGTGGAGTAGACACTTCCAACTGTAATAGTTGTAGCTTTGATATTTTCGATAGTACCACTTGGAGCATACAAGTTACCGGCACTAATAGAGCTAGTAGCAAGAATAGTTCCGACAGTCATACCAGTAGCATCGATTGATCCAGTGCTCATAGCAGTAGCGACGACATTGCTGATGGTTGCACTTGGTGCATACAAGTTACCGGCACTGATAGAGCTAGTAGCAAGAATAGTGGCAACAGTCATACCAGTAGCATCAATTGATCCAGTGCTCATAGCTGTGGAGACGACATTGCTGATGGTTGCACGTGGGGCATAGAAGTTACCGGCACTGATGGAGCTAGTGGCAAGAATAGTGGCAACGGTCATACCAGTAGCATCGATTGATCCAGTGCTCATAGCAGTAGAGACGACATTGCTAATGGTTGCACTTGGTGCATACAAGTTACCGGCACTGATAGAGCTAGTAGCAAGAATGGTAGCAACAGTCATACCAGTAGCATCAATTGATCCAGTGCTCATAGCTGTGGAGACGACATTGCTGATGGTTGCACGTGGGGCATAGAAGTTACCGGCACTGATGGAGCTAGTGGCAAGAATGGTAGCAACGGTCATACCAGTAGCATCGATTGATCCAGTGCTCATAGCAGTAGAGACGACATTGCTGATGGTTGCACTTGGAGCATAGAAGTTACCAGCACTGATAGAGCTAGTGGCAAGAATGGTAGCAACAGTCATACCAGTAGCATCGATTGATCCAGTGCTCATAGCAGTAGAGACGACATTGCTGATAGTTGCACTTGGTGCGTACAAGTTACCGGCACTGATGGAGCTAGTGGCAAGAATGGTAGCAACAGTCATACCGGTAGCATCGATTGATCCAGTGCTCATAGCAGTAGCGACGATGTTATTGATAGTGGCTAATGGTGCGTAGAAGCTGGCAGAGCTGACTTTAGTGTTAACCATAACGTTACTTGCGGTGATGTTAGTGGCCAAAAGGTCAGTTACAGCAAAGTTACCAGCAGACAAGTTGGTAGAGACGATGTTGCTGATGGTTGCGTTTGTGGCATTTAATTGTCCAGAACTGACACTTGTGGATGCAAGGAGTGTGGAAGTGGTAATGCTGTTACTGACGCGCATTTCACCGGTGACGTCTACGGTGTATGATGGAGAGACATTATTGATACCGACATTTCCTCCAGTTGTGTAAATGTTACCGATGGTGTTAGAGTTATATATTGCTCTAAGTAATCCTGTAATATATGCAGAGGCAGATGTAACTCCGATGGATAAATCTAGAGATGCAGAACTAGCAGCTACTGAATAGATATTACCAGCGGATATTTGTTGAGTAGCAAGGATGGTGGCTACAGTCATACCAGTGGCATCGATTGATCCAGTGCTCATAGCAGTAGCAACGATGTTACTGATAGTTGCTAATGGAGCATATAAACTAGCAGAACTGACTTTAGTACTTACAAGGATATTTGAGGCAGTGATATTTGTGGTAATAATATCTGGGGTGTAGAAAGATCCTGCTGTAAGGGATCCAGTAATAACTGTATTTCCTTTTACATTAAGATTTTGTTTTATTCCAATACCACCATAAACAACTAATGCACCTGTAGTATCATTTATACTTTCAGTAGAGTTGGTAATAGTAGTAATACCTGAAATATTTGTGGTGAATAAGTTAGAATTACCTTGTACAGTGGCACCTCCGTATAAAAAGAGTGAAGCAGAGCTTAAACTACTTGCGGTGGAGTCCAAAATAGAAATAGGTTGGTTAAAGAACAAATTAGAGTACAGGCTTGACATGTTTTTTTATATTATTAGTAAAGAAAAAAATTAAACGCGATATTGCGTTTTTAAATATATTTAAAAATATAAAAAACAAAATATTCCCAACAGACTACCTTTTTCACTAGTTATTTTATTTACCTAAGAAATCTCAGATTATATTTTATTAAATTATTTTATTAAATTGTAAAATAACGACTAAAATCAGTATGACAAGTAAAAATTTAGTAAAATATATTGGTATAGTTTAATTTTATATAAAGTATTCATATAAAAATTTAATTCACTACATTTATTATTGATTAGATGTTACTTCTTCATAAGAAGGAAGATCTACGGTAGTTTCGCTAGGGGTAGATGGTGTAGATGATATATCATTGGATTTTTCAGATGTTGAATATAAATAGTATGCTAGACCAACAAGACCAGCTCCGACAACTTGATGATAATCTCTGATCATTTTTAAATTAGAATCCTGTACATCTTTTAATAGATAATCTGGGGCGATAAATAAGACAACACCTAATGCTGCTAATACTAAACTAATAATTTGATACATATTGTTTATAATACAAACAAATAAAAAATATTTCAAAAATAACGTTAAACTTAGAAATATGATGTATTATATAAAGCGAAACGTATTTTTAGCTAGTGTTAATTATATTTTAGCTAGTGTTAATTATATTTTAGCTAGTGTTAATTATATTTTAGCTAGTGTTAATTATATTTTAGCTAGTGTTAATTATATTTTAGCTAATCTATTGTCCTTCAATACTCTAATAAATCTAGCCTTTGTTTCTAGAAGTTGTATTTTGGATATGTATTTTAGACATGTATTTTACATATGATATTAAACCTAAAAATGTAGGGGGTTAATATCAACGATTTTATATATAATGAGTAAAATAATTTTCTTGTTTTTATTTAAAGAAAAATTATTTTACTCATTATATATAGAATGTTAAGAAGTAGTATTTTGGGACATGAATTTATAAATTATAGAAAGAATACTGATAAACATACTAGAACTAAATTTAGTAGTAATGTGAGATCAAAAGGTATTGGGTATATACCTATAGTTGTTGATTCGGTAGATCCAGAATTAAGCAAGGCATTAGCGACAAAGGATGAGATGTTTAGCAGATATTTAAAATATGGTTTTGAGATAATGATCCATATGGATTTGACGGTAGCTGATTTAATAAAAGAAATAAAGATTGAATTGGTAAAAAAAGATTATGAATATGGATTTTTATCAATTGGATTAGAAGATGGTACGATACCAGATGCATCGTTAGAATTGGGTGTATTGTATAAAAAACATAGAAATATAGATGATAAAATTCTATATGTATTATTGACTCAAGAAAAAACAATGTATGGATATGTAATGTCTATAATAAGATACTTGACAAATAACCTAAAGTCTTTTTTTGTAAAAGATCCTTAAGGTAAGATTTAGAATCCAGGTGGTTTTCTCATAGGCATTCTTCTTGATGTAGATCTAGCTTTTGGTGTAGATCTAGCTTTTTGTGTAGATCTAGCTCTTGGTGTAGATCTAGCTCTTGGTGTAGATCTAGCTCTTGGTGTAGATCTAGCTCTTGGTGTAGATCTAGCTCTTGGTGTAGGTCTACCCCTTGGTCTAGGTCTACCCCTTGGTGTAGGTCTTGATGGTTGACGCGCGGAGATCGGAATCGGACCATACCTTGGTCTATTTGGTATTTTCATTTTTTGTTTTGTATGTTTACTACGACCATTGTGTCCATTACCATTGTGACCATTACCATTGTGACCATTATCATCCCAATCGTCTCCACCGTTGTCATCCCAATCGTGCCCATTGTCATCCCAATCGTGTCCATTATCATCCCAATCGTGTCCATTGTCATCCCAGTCGTGTCCATTGTCATCCCAATCGTGTCCATTGTCATCCCAATCGTGTCCATTGTCATCCCAATCGTGGTCCCAATCGTGGTCCCAATCGTGGTCCCAATCGTAGTCCCAATCATAGTCCCAATCGTAGTCCCAATCGTGATAACACAACCAAGGATATTGGTAACATTGTGGCCAATAGTAGTAGTAATCATCGTAACCATTTATAGGGCGAGGTTGGGATTTGTTAAATTTTCTATTCATATGTTTATAATTAATCAATATATATTATTTGTATATTTTGTACGCGATAAACGAAATGTTCAAATTATATAATTACGACACAAGAGCAGTATTTATTAAAAAAAAATGAAATAATAATCTAAACTAATAAATATTAGATGTTTAAAGTATTACTTTTAAATTATGTAAGTTCAATTCCATGTAAATCAAAAAATACCAATTTACAAGACAAAGATTTATCTAATTCTAAGCCCAATTCACAAGGCGAAGATTTATCTAAATACTGGTCTGGTAATTGTGCTGTAGGTGGGACTTATAGTGTAAATGAATATGGTGCTAACATTTGCGAGTATCCAGGTGATAGCTGTCCTACAGTTAAATATTTCAGCTATTCTGAAGGAGGAGGTAGTGTTGAACTTTGTTGTAATTCTAATTCGGACTGTAATTATGCAGCTGTAAAAAATTATTGTAATCCTGATCTTAAGAGATGTGTTGATGGTTCGTATTTTGGATGCTCTGTAAAAGAAGGGCCTTTATTTGATCATTGTAAGTAAAAAGTAAATTAAAAGATAAAATAATTATATAATATTTTCATTGATATTATATACTTTAAAGTGTCATACAGTATTTAAAAATTGAATTATTGTAAATGTGTATAATGATTAATATGAAAACCAAGGTTATTAATTTTGTTGCAGCACCTTCATCTGGTAAGAGTTTGATGGCAGCTTTGATATTTTCAGAGTTAAAAATGAGACATTATAAAGCTGAATATGTGCAAGAGTATGCAAAAACTTTAATTTGGCAGAATCGTCTAGAGGAATTGGCTAATCAATATAATGTATCATTAGAACAATATAAAATGATTAAATCTATTAATGGTCAAGTTGATTATATATGTTTAGATTCACCTCTTTTGCTTGGTCTTTATTATAATAGATATCACGAAGACAATGTATGCGATGTAAATAAAACTGAACAGATGATTTTGGGAAAAATGAATGAATTTGATAATATTTATATATTTTTGGAAAGAAATGAGGAGTTTCCTTATGAAACAGAAGGTAGAATTCATACAGAAGAACAATCGAAAGTAATAGCTAATCAATTGTTAAAAATGTTGGATGAGTTAGGTATTCAGTATAAATGTTTTCGTTCTGATAGAAAAAATGTAAATGATATACTCGATTATATTTTAGATTGTAAATCGTAAATTGTAAAAGAAAACTGAAAAAAATAAGAAATAAACTATGTTTAAAGTTTTAGTATATAATATTTTATACATGGTTGATTTTAGACTATTTTTAGTATTATGTGTGATATTATTACTAGTTATACCGATTGTGTTGCAGTATATATATGGTTGGAATGTTTTTTTTTCAATAAATGAAAAGACTTATAATATAAGTGTGTATGGATTTTATCTTTTAGGTTATGTGTTACTTCAGTTTATATTTGCTGGAATAAATAATATAAAGTTGCAGAAATCGCAAAGTGATACAAGAAGATCGGCAAAAATTATAAAAAGAACAAATGTTATGGTTGTTGGGCATAAAGAAGATCCTGAATATTTTAGGATGTGTTTAGAATCGGTTAACACAGTGACGAGTAACGTTGTTAATTTGAACAAGATATTTGTAATTATAGATGGAATGGATTCAAGTGATAAATATATGGTAGATATTTTTCACAATGTATTTGATAACAGTGCAAAGAAAATATTTCATTTACAATTATCAGAATCATCAACTCCAGATGAAGTGTTAACATTGCATATGTTAGATATTAAACAAAATGATATAATATGTATTAGTCAAGCTCACGGTGGGAAAAGATGTGCGATGATGACAGGTTTTAGAATAACTTTGTTAGAAAATGTATTATTTAATACTGGTATTGATACTATTTTTTGTACGGATAGTGATACAGTAATAACACCTGAATGTATAACAAATATGTATGGTTATTTTGAATCAGATAAAATAGGAGCAGTTGCAGGTAATTTGGGTATTTATAACAAATATGATTCAGTTGTTTCATTTATGAGTGCAATACGATATTGGTATGCGTTTAATATGGAAAGAGCGTATCAATCTTTTACTGGAAGTGTATTGTGTGTATCTGGACCTATTGGAATGTATCGTATGACAGATTTAGAACGTATAATAGATAAATGGAGTGACCAGAATTTTTTAGGGAAACAGTGTACATATGGTGACGATAGACATTTGACAAATCAGATTTTGGGTTTAGAAAAAAATGTTATATATGTATCAAATTCGTATGCGGAGACAGAGACTCCTAGTAGTTGGTATCGTTTTTTTAAACAGCAAACTCGATGGAACAAATCTGCATTTAGAGAATTTTTTTGGACTATTAAAATATTGGATAAACATTCTTTATTTATGACAGTTGATTTAGTATATGTATTAGTTTATCCTTATATAGTTATGACTTATTTGATGTATATTTTATGGTATAAGACAGTGTTTGAATTAGGTTTTTATCTATCTATTGTTTTATTATTAGGATTAATCAAGTCAGTATATGGTACAATAATGAGTGGTAAATATGAGAATATGTTTTACTTTACATATGTTTTCATGTATGTTTCAACGGTATTTCCTTCAAAAATATGGGCTTTAATCAATATAAATGATAATTCGTGGGGTACTTCATCTAGAAAAATAATGTCTTCAGATGTATCATTTGACATAATTGTTCCATTTATATGGAATTGTGCTTTAATCTGTGGTTTTGCATACAATATATGGAATAGTATTAGATTAGGTTTAAATTTTACAGATTATATATTACTGATAGTTGTTTTTACAATTTTATGTTTATTTTTAATAGTTATGTATTTGTATGTAAATGTAAAGAGGAATAATAGGTTACAAACCATAAAAGTTGAGTAAAATACAAAATTTATAAATAAAAATTGAAATTATTTATAATTTTTTTTACAATTAGAGATGAATACTTCAGTGCAAGTTGATAATTTTTTACAATATTTAGTAAATAAATATTTTGTATTTGATCCAAAAGCAGAATTGGATGAATCGAATACTATTGATGATGTTAGTATTTTAACGAGATATCTTGATACAGTTGTAAAGTTTAAAAAAGTATCAGATGAAAATATGGTAAAGTTGTGTAAAAAAGTTTTTGAATTTTTTCGGTGTTATAACATTGGAGTATCATTTGGTGATAGGTTATGTGATATTGATGCTTCTAAGATTTATATGAATTACAAGCGTTATAAATGTTCATCTAGTAGTCAGACAAGAGAGAGAGAAACATCTTTAATACTTGACAATACACTAAATACAAATGATACGTATTATGTAGATTCTTTGGAAACGATTACAACAAGGGATTTAAATGCTAAATTTGGTGACTATATTAAATCAGGGAAACCGGAGGATAATTTTAGATATGAATATCGATTAAGATTTGCAAAAGACAGTCGTGTTTATAAATTTAGTTTATATGATTATAAAAATGATGATGGTGAATTTTATGAAGATGATGACATTTATTGGCACGTAGCGTCAAATACTGATAAAAAGGATGTAAATACAAGTTTTGTAAAATATTTATATGAATATCTTAACGATACAATTAACGATACAATTAACGATACAATTAACGATACAATTAACGATACACACGATACAGAGTGTTGTTAAAAATTGAAATTAATTAATTTTTATGTAATAATTAGATGAATTCGTTAGTAAAAGATATGAGTAAAATGGATATTGTAGATTCAAAATATCAGCATAAGTTTTTGTTAGATAATAATTTGGAAAATGATTGTTGTTATTTTGTTGCAAAAGTTCAGTTACATTTTTATCAGTTATGGAGTATGTTTTCCGAATTACCTTGTGTTTATGAATCTAAAACGTGTAAATACGAATGGAAGTTTGTTCATGTAAGAACAGGTGCAGTGTTTAGTATTTATGATTGGAAAAATAAGAATACATTATTAAATACAAAAACTTGGTATATTGGTGGATCAGTGAATGATAAAGAAATAGTTAATGAATTCTTAATGGTATTATGTGATGCAATTGAGTGTTATAACAGATATTATAAAGTACCAATTGAAACAAAAACTTTTAAAAGTGATATTGTTGAAGTACAAAATGGATTAGATTCTATAAAAAGATCAATCATTGATAACCGTGAAATATTAAAAAATTTATAAATAAAAAATAAAAAATTGAATTTTTTTCATATTTTATTAATTAATATCTAAATGTATACTGTGATTAGTTATAACAATTCTCGCAACAATGGAACTGTAAAGTTCTTAAAAGTTTTTTCTAGTTGTGTAAAAGCAATAAGATATGCTAGAAAACAAGCCAATTCTAAATACGGAGAACAAAATGTTACTGCTCGTATTAGTAAACAATTGGTTGATATTAACAATATTTTTGTTCAATTTACATTATGTAATGGAATTGAAATGGATGTATTTGCTGTAGTTACTTTACCTGAGGAAAAAGATGACGAGGAAAAAGTTGAAGAAAATCATGTTGTTGAAAGTGAAAAAAATGACGATATCGAGGAAATAATTGAAAGTGAAAAGGAAACTAAAATTATGAGTGTAGATTTTGATGATATATTATTATACGATGAATACGAGAAATACGGTGAAATATATGATGATAGATATGATGAAAGAGAAGATGACGATAGTAGATATGGATATGGATATGAAGATGAATGTTTTGAATGTTTGGATTTTTAAGATGTTTTTTTATGGGTTACTGTTTTGATATAAATTTAATAAAACTTTGATAAATTTATATTTTTTATTTTTTATTTTTTATTTTTAGTATTTTACAATATTTACACGTATGTTATCATTTATGTCGAATATAATTCCTGCGCCTCCATCTACAAAGAATGATATAGTATGAGTACCAGAAGGTAATGAGCCTGTCCATTCTAGTGTTTGTAGTGATGTGTGTAAATTTTGATGTACAGTTTGTTTAATAAAAGTGGATCCGTCATTTTGGAATGGTGATCCATTAATATACATTACAAAACGTCTTAAAACAAATGAAGATGATGTATAGCATGTTATTTGTGCGCGTATGTTTACGATAGTTGTATCTATTAATTTAAATGCCATTGGCCATCTACCATTTATTATAGAACCATTAAATTTACCATTACCTTCAACAGAAGAATTATCTAATATTCCTTCAGTATATGTAGTATTATCGTATTTAAATAAGCGTAACATATTTAATCCGGGATTGATACCAAAACCAGTTGGAAATAGAAATTTATAAAAAGTGTAATCTTTACTATCATCGGGTATTCTAGCTGAAAAATATCCATTGTAATTAAGAGCAGTAAATGCTTGATCGGTTATAATATCTGTATAAGTAGAATCATCATTGCTTCCTTGTATGGTTACGGAGAGAGGATCTTCATTATTAATTCGTCCTTCTAATAATACATATCTAACTTCTTGAGAACTAGGTAATTGTACTTTAATCCAAAAGTCTGTATTTTCACCAGATGTAGCCCAATCGGTTGGATTAGTAATATTACTTAAGCATTTGTATGCTGCATAAGATGAACTCCATTCAGAACTTGCAGATACATAATAATCTCCATCATTTCCATTTACAGGTCCATTTGATGTCATAATAGGCATTACTAGGTTCATAGCGTATATTTCTACTGGTGTGGGTCCAGTTGAGCCAGTTATAACTCCTCCTCCGCCTCCTCCTCCTGTAATAGTTGCAGCAGACCATTTGGTACCATTCCATACAAGTGATTGTCCAGGTGATGGATTCATTATTAAATCAACATCTTCTAAAGATTTTATACTTGCGATAATTGATGTAGGTGTGATACTTTCACATGTTATATTTTTTGAAACACCAAGACCTCCTTGCAAGATCACAGACCCGGATGTTTTACTAATAGATTCTGTTTGTGAATAAAAGGTTGATGTATTATTTGAGAATTGAATGAATGCGGTTGGTGTGACGTTTGTGGCACTAGGAATATCAGCAAATGTGATTTTTGTTCCAGTATAAGTGTATAAACCTATACCACCACCTCCAGATAAACTTGCATTTGCTATAACAATTCGGTTAGTGGATGATTCAGTAAAAATAGATCCGTACCAGTTTCCATCATTACGTTCAAGTATAATTTGGCCATTCAAGTTTCCACCTAATTGGTTGTTTACATGACCTATAGCGAGTGCTGTGGAGTTTTGTATTGTTTGATTAATACCAACGATAGGATCACCTTGTAGGTACATACTACATACTCTTTGTGTAGTTATGGGATTTTGTGCTGATAGAGTAGAGTTTGCAAAGAAATTTGTGGCCCAAAATGGAACTATACCTCCGGTGGTGGTAGTATTATCAGTAAATATACTTGGTACGATATTTAATATATTACCAGATGTAGTATTTGGTGGAGCTGAAAAATTTGATCCTATATTAAGAGATTTTCTAATAGATACATTATTAGATACTATAATATTTGATGATGTTATTGATGTTGTGACTATATTAGGAACAGTTATATTTGAACCTATAATATTTGTCAAGTTTGATGTATTACTTACAACTAAATTTCCAGTTAATAAATTATTACTAGTGACAGTAGTGAAAATAGAAGTTCCAGTGACTTGTAATGAAGAAGTTGATATATTTGTGGCACGTACACTTGCAACTAATAAATTGGTAGTTGTTTGTGTTGTATTGTTTATAAGTGGAACTACCAAGTTTGTACTTACATGTATACTTCCTGTACTGAGATTATTACTATTAACTGTACCAAGGACGGATATATTTGTTACTCTAAGATTTGAAATAGTTGATGTATTTGCTATTTCGTTGTTAAAAATTACAGTAGAACTAGAATGAATATTTCCAGTACTCAAGTTTGAACTACCGACAGTTCCAAGTGTTGCGATAGTGTTTACATATAAATTGGAAGTTGTTATATTGTTAGTGTTTAAGTTGGTTGTGGTAATGTTTGTATTAAATATATTTGGAACAGTTGTATTTGTCATTATGGTATTTGTTAAATTGGTTGTTCCAGTAACTGATAAATTTCCGGTACTGATACTAATAGAGTTAATTGTTGTTTGAATGCTTATACCAGATACTCGTAATGTAGCAGTTGTTATATTTTGTAGGAGTATATTTGTGGTGGTTATGTTGCTTGTACTAATATTTGTTGCGACAATATTTGAAGTTGTAAAATTAGTGTTTAATATGTTTGTTGATGTAACATTAGAAAAGTTTGAATTTGTAGCATTGATGTTTGTAGTTGTTATATTACTTGATGTTATATTTGTTGTTCGTATGTTTGTGGATTGTATGTTACTTGATGTAAAGTTTATATTCCACAAATTTTGTGTTGTTACATTTGTATTAAGTATTGTTGATGTATTTATTATTAAATTTTCACTTGTAATAGATGTAAGAGTTCCATTTGTAGCGTTTATATTATTAGATATAATGGATGATGATAACAAGTTGGGTGTTGTGATATTCGATATTACATTCAAGTTTGATAAGACAGCTGATGATCCAGAAACGTTTGTCAATACTAAATTTGTTGTAGTTGTATTAATAGCTGTAACTCGTGTAGTTATTAAGGAAGATGTGGTGATATTTACGATAGAAAGGTGAGTGGCATTTATATTATTAGTAATTTGTAATGTAGAAGCTGATATATTTGATGTGAGTATATTCGTATTTGTAATGTTTGTAGAAATACAATTAGATGTAGTCAAGTTTGTTGTCTTTATATTAGATGTTATTATATTTGATGATGTGATATTAGTATTTAGTAGATTAGTTATTGTTGAATTTGTATAAGAACCATCATTTGCAGAAACTGATCCAAAATTAGATGTTCCTAAAATTTTTAAATTTCCTAATGTAACATCACCACTAATATTAACATTATTTGCAACATTTAGTTCATTACCCATCCATACTTTACCACTTATAGATGCGCCTCCAAGTACTGTTAAACTACCACCTGATCCGATTCCTGTAGATGTAGCATTATTTGTTATATATAATGGTGCACTGCTTTGTAAGCGATTTGATTCGAAAGATAATTCTGATATTGATACAAGTGGATTTGCACCATCACCCATAACTATTTTATTAGCTGTAAAACTTGTTTTACCAGTTCCTCCATACGGAACAGTTATAGCATTTGCAGACCATGTACCAGTATTAATGTTTCCTAATCCTGTTACATGTGATAGATTACTATTTACACTAAATGTAGTTCCAACTTTATTTAAACCACTTCCTGTATAAATTTCAGAAGAGGTAATGTTATCATCTACGTATTTTTTTGTAGCAGCATCATTATCTTTTGAAGGTCTTCCAACATTTTCTATACGAGCATTATTAGTGCGAATATATTCAAAAACATTTACTCCACCAAAATCGTATGTCAATTTACTACTTTTATGACGAGACATTTTTACTTATATATATATAGTAAAATAAGTTTACAAAAATAAAAAATTGAATTTTTTCTGTATTTCGATAATAATTACAAATGTCTGTTATGTCTACTAAGTCTATTACTTTGAATTTAAGCACTAAATTCGAAAAAGAATTGTCTAAATTTATCGCCTGGGTTGAAAAAACCGACTATAAAGTTGGTGATATTGTTGATGGATCTAAAATTGAATGGAAAAATGCGAATATAGGTAATTTTGAAGAACCTGGTCGTAACAAATTGGAAACTTACATTAAGGAATTAATGAAGGTTTATTTTGTTAGTAAGAGTGGTGAAGAAATAAATGATATAAAATTGATGACAAAAGAATTCCGTGAATACAAACCTAAGAGATCAATTGACACTGAAAGCGAAGGTGAAAAAAAGAAAAAAACAACAAAAAATGAAAAAACAATTACAAAACCAAAAAAAAATATTGAAGATGTTAAAACAATTACAAAAAATGAAAAAACAATTACAAAACCAAAAAAAAATATTGAAGATGTTAAAGTAGTTGTATCTGAATCTTTTGATACAAATGCTACTTGGTATTTGCGAACTTTATCAGAATCGACTCAAGATCTTGTTAATATTTTTGGGAATCCAATTAAAAATTCTAAAAAAGATGATTATGAATATGAATGGAAAATAATGGTTGGTGAAAAAATCTTTTCAATTTACAATTGGTTAAACTATGATAATGAATTTTATGAATTTCAAGATAACGAATGGTATTTGGCAGGTATTGAGGAAAAATCAACTGAAGAAAAATATTTGAGGAATTATATTAAGCAAAAAGGCAATTTAGATATTAAACAAAATGAACCAGAACCAATTTTAACAAACGAAGAACCAACAACAAACGAAGAACCACCAACAAATGAAGAACCAATTTTAACTAAAGATTTGCAATTTGAACAAGAAGAATTTGAAGAAATTCAAGAAGTTAATGTTAAAGAATCTAATTATGAATTGGATGTTGAATTAGATTTAATAGAAGATGATGATGTGGAAATTAACATTGACGATATTGATTTTGATTTTTAATAAATTAT
>Ga0208133_1000549_pt1 | contig 14645 bp, 24 predicted proteins | sample ColrivemetaGS535_FD_187595 | JGI IMG/M metagenome (GOLD analysis project Ga0208133, IMG submission 187595) | Estuarine microbial communities from the Columbia River estuary, USA - metaG S.535 (SPAdes) (version 2) | ecosystem: Environmental > Aquatic > Marine > Intertidal zone > Estuary | place... | reverse complement strand
CTGTTTGCGTTGTGCAGGGTTAAAAATTTCAGAGGTATTCATAATAGGTATCCTTTAGATTATTTATCAATATGTTTTAGATAATTTGGTTTTTGTTTCTTCTAATCTTGCCTTGGCATCAGATAATCTGTCTGCAAACAAGGGGATTAGTTCAGGGTTAACCGAATTCATCTTTTGTCTATAAAATTTGATGTTTTCTAAACATCGAAAGTATTCTTGATCTAGTTCGTATATCATATCTTCTTTGGGTGAAGCAGTATGCACACCTTTATGTAAAGAAAATATTATATGTAACGCACTAGAAAATAGTGCTACATTTTCAAATACTGTATCATTAGTATATAAATCTACAATAGAGTAATCATTTTTACTGCGAACATTCAAACTATATCTGTCATAGAATACTAAACAGCGTTCTTGTTCTTTCATGGTAACTAACATACCCAATATGTTAGAAGGTATAGCATCATCTAGCATTGCTGCCACTTTTGACGATAGCTTTGTAGCACTTTTTTTATCTACTGAATAATTTGTAGATAATTGCTTGGTTTTCTTCATCGTATATTCTATCTAATAATCCTAGCCCTGTCATCTGTTCGGCTATTTTTTGTTTTCTTTCATCTAGATCTGTTCTAGATATTTGTGTTTGTTCTTTGACTAATTTAACAAGTTCTTGTTGCTCGTTAGTAATCATTGTTTTAATGCCAGATGCTAGTTCGACTATTTTCATTTTGCAAACTTCTTCCATCCACTGGCTACTGCACTCTTAGTGCCTGTATCTGTGCGCTCTTGACTGCCTTTGGTAGTTAGATTAATACTCTTAACTCCCATTAGTTCGTCGGCTATTTTAATTTGTTCAACTTCAGCGTCGGTATAACCAACCATACCAATATTTTCTGCCCAGGCGCTTTCTTGTTCGAATTCTTCACCCTTCCGAGCAGCCGCGGCCGCTAATGCCATACCATAACGCATTTGCATATAGGTATCAGTGTTTCTTAACTGGGGTTCAATCATAACACTGGGCAAACTTTGATCTATATCGCCGCGTTTGACAGAACCAAACTCCTTCATGCGTCCCGTGAAACCTTTATATGATTCAGAGATAATATCACTGATTTTCATCTGTTCTGTAACCTTTGTAGTAAACTTTGAATTTGTCTAACTTCTGGTTTATTTTTATTCATCGGATCTGTAACTAGTGCTTCCAAGTCGTCCTGCTCATTGTCTTGTGGACCATTTGGATTAGTAGGAGTTCCTGCAATAGTAGGACTTGTACCCACTGGTTTGATTGGTTTGAATCCGCCTTGCTGAGCCCCGCTTGCTCCGGCATATTCTTGAGCAACACTGAATCTAGGATCATGTTTACTTAAAATATTTCTTCCAGCATCTACTTTATCGTCGCTGACTGCTGATATTAAATCTAACACTTCGGTAAATTTTAGAGAATTGGAAATGCTGGCAATTTCAGCGTCGCTGATTTCTCCACTTGGATCTAAAAATTTAATAATATCATTTAAACTGCGGTCTGCCATATATGTTACCTTTTATTCGTTGTTTTGTTCATAGTCTTTAATCGTTTACTCAACGGATTAAATGCTTTTGTTCTCTTTGATTTTCTAACGATTCTAGCATTGAAACGTTTTCTAATTCGCTTCATCTGAAATCTCTTTTTCATATTTATCGCTTTGGAACACGCACCAACGTTAGCAACTGTTCTGCCTTTTTTCTTGCCACTAGTACAACGAATCATACGCTTTAATTTCTTACCGCGTTTAGCCCAAACTCTTTTAGCCTCTGTTAAAGGTTCTTCTGTGTCTTCAACTATGACTTCAAATTCGTTCATTTTAATATTGCTATAATACTTTCTGTATGTGCGCTGGCCCAACTTACCACTATCATGCCGCCGCCAAATGTATACATCCATTTATCTTTGAACTTTTCCATGGCCGAGATTTTTTTAGACATTTCGGCGTGTTGAGTACAGCTGGCTTGATACATCTGTTCTAATTTTTCTTCGATAGTATCTCTAGTTTTATCTAGACAATCGTGCATTTCTTTTACGTCTACTTTTAAGTCGTCAAGTTTCTCATTAAGATTCTCGACCTTTGTTTCGACTATTCCTAGCCGTTCTGTTGCTGATGCCATTAACACGAACTCCTTATAAATGTGTTCTTCTTATCTCAAATGCCTAAGTTTGTGCCAATGGTCTGGTGCCTAATTATGTACTGTATTTATCAAAATTACAAGTTATCGTTGCGATAAAAATATATGTTACGCTGATTATTTGATCCAGTTTCGAATACATTTGTATCAAATACTGCTGTTTCGTCTAAATCGTCATAAATCGGTAAACCATCTACATCTCTGATTAATGAATCTACAGTGATCGCACCAACCCGTTCGCTGGCAAAACGCAATACCCACATATTATGATTGCCTGTAAAATCGCTGCCAAAATCATAGTCGTCCATATCTGCCGCTACAATTTTTTCTACACTAGACATGATTGGCTGACTGCCTAAACTAATTGCTTGTAGCAATGAATTTAAATTCTGTGCTTGTTCGTATGCTGTTCCTGCATTAGGATCATATACACCTGTATCTGTTATATCTACTAAAGTATAGCAACTAAAAAACTCTATGTTGCCACCTACTACTTCTCCTGTTCTTCCTATGGAATGACTCATTATAATTCTCCTGTTAGTTTATTTAACCTTTTGTTTCAGTCAAAAGAAAACCGCAGAACAAAATGTTACTGCGGCTTCCCATCCCGAATAAGGATTAAACTGCGCTTGCGCTAACTGTGAAACCAGCACCAGCTTCAACAACTGTACCAGAAACGTCTTTTTCATCGCTACCAACTGTGCCCATAGCACGTACTGTTGCTTGTAGTGCGGCTGCACCAGGTGCATTAACACCATCAACAATAATGTGGATTACGCCAGTGTTAGCATTTGCGCTATCATAAGCAATAATACCTGTTGGGAAAGCAAAGAAGATAGCTTCTAATGCTTGACCAGTACTGTCACTGCTACGTAGGTCAACTGCGGCTGCAGAACCATCTTTAACTGTAACTTTGAAAAATGCTAAACTAGCACCTGGGTTATAAATACCACCGTCTGTTGTTCCAACTGAACCATTTACTCTTGTAGACATAATTATCTCCTAATTTGTTTTGTCGAAAGTTAATCTTTCTTAAGTTTATTTATCTTCGTTTAAAGATATTATACTATTTAATGCTTGTTTTTTGGGCCAAACATATGATAGCCTAGCTTGTAACCTGCTACTAACGCGGCCGCAGGGGCTATTGTTGCTAGTACACCTTTTTTGTCTGCAGGTTGTCCGTAGCCTAAATTAGCAAGATCTGCATCAATAGGTGCATTTAGCTTATAGCCTTTACTCTTGCCTAAGTCTTCTAAGAAAACTGCCATTTCGCTACGTTTAGCAAATTTACGATAATACTGTAACATACGTTGAACTACTAGTTCTTTTTGCATATCATTAATACTAGACCATTCTTGTGCTAGTCTGCGAATGCTTTTTAACTTACTGTCTGTGATATTTAATTGCTTTTCTAAACGTAATAACAACACACTAGCATCTTCACTTCTTAAATTGCCATCTGCTAATAAGTCTAAATAACGTTTCACTGTAGGAGTATGCACTTTTAGCTTTGTTCTAAGCAATGCATCTGCTTCTGGATTTTGATGTATCTTTTTACTAAAAATGCTGTCTGGATTAGCTAGTATGTTTAAGCTAGTATATAAGTCTGTACCAGCCAATCTCGGGCGTAAAAAGTTTCTATAGCCGATAGTTTTATCTGCATAGTTCTTTGATACTGATGCAGTTTCGTATTCATTTTGTAGTATGAATAACGATATTAAATCCAAAAAAGCAAAGTCACTGACATTTCTTAGATTGAGTCCGGCTGTATTTGAGCGGTATTGTCTACTTTCAACTAGTAAATCCCAGCCTGCTAAATGTTCAAAGTCTTCCATTATTTGCTTCTTTAATTTGTTTAATTCCTCTGCGGAATTTCATTTCATCTCCAGTTTTTAAACTGTTGAATAAACGCTTTAATAAATCTTCACTTTGCTCTTGATTAAAGTTCTCTTGTATATACTCAACAAGATACCGTGTACTGGCAATGACATTTACAGCTTTGTTTTCTACAAAACTTTCTCTGTCCCTTTGCGGTACAATATTTGTAATTTCTTCAAGTAAAGAACGTGTTTGTTTACGCACTATTATAGTCCATCCTTGAAAGTATTTATCTGATAAATAACTTTAACAGTGGAGTAATTTATATGACTATGATGTCTAGCACAAATTTTAATATGGGAACGATTTTGAACAAACTTCGTTCAATCGAAGAAGCCGCGCCAGAGGCCCATCATGATCCTGAAATGGATACTAGCGGAAAAGAAATTGATAACAGTAGTTTTACTCGTACAATGAGTCGATTGGCTGCTATTAAAGACGCAGTAGGCGAAGAACATTACAATGATTTAAAAGCGGGTGTTCGCGCAATGTACATGAATCGTAGACCTAATTTAAATCAAATGAGTGCTTTAATGGATCTATTAGAAACTGTACTTGCGTATGTTGCCGAAGACAATGCATTGTTCCAAAGATTAAAAACAGACTTGAACAAAGATGCGGCTGCTCAAGTACAAGAACCAACAGGCGAACCGGCTCCTGAAGTAGGTGCTCCGACTACTGCGGAACCTGCTCAACAAGAGCCACAAGGTTCACTTCGCGGCTTAAAGTAATTAACTCTTTTTAAGAATATTCGCTAGCTTATTACTACTGTCCATTGTCCTAATCGCAATGGACGGTTCCACTTTAGGCTGTGGCGTTTCTAAACTAAACCCTTCTCTTGCCTTAGGTCTTTCCCAAGTTGTTGATACTGTCGGAGTGCTAGTAGATTCTGTTTGTGCTTGACGACGTAGTCTGTCATGTAATACATCTGCTGTAGTAGGTGCTTCTGGACTGTCTTCATCTAAGTCTGTGATACGCAAACTAGTTGTGTTAAACTCTAACTCAATCTTGGTACCCACTGCACTACTACTACGTGTCTTCATAAACTGTAACTGTACCCTACCACGCTCACGCATAGTCATACTGTTAAAGATACCAATTACATTGTCAGCAGTTTGAATCTTAGATAAGCCACCACTGATGTGACTGTGGTCAAACTCTACACTTTCCACAGCACCACGATTTAACTGCGATGCTGTACAGAATAAGAATCCACCCTGAACCGCCATTGCTCTAAGTTCTTCAGAAACATATTTGTCTTTAATAAAAGTATTCTCTGCTGAAATCTTTACTGACACAGGAGTCATCAAATCCAAGTAGTCAACTACAACAAAATCAATTTTATTGTTATGTTGAATTTGGAATTCTTTAATCCAAGACTTTAAATCATTAACAGTAATACCCGCTGTAAGTTGTACAATCTGTAACCTACCTGCTTTCTTGCCTTTCATCTTAATGTTAAGGTCAACATCATCAATGTTTTTATAAATCTCTTTAGTAGCAATGCCCATAAGCATGGCATCCATACGCATACTACATAAGCCCTCACTGAGTTCAAGACTAAAGTAAACGCCATTAAGTCCTTGTTGACTCCAATTTAATGCCAAGTTCTGCAAGAACAAACTCTTGCCTGCACCAGAGCCGCCTGCAAAGATGTTTAGTTCACCTCGGTTAAATCCGCCATATAACTTTTCATCAATAGTCTTCCAACCTGTGCTGGTTCCGCCATTTTGATTCTTAAGCAACATTAGTCGACCCATGGGATCTTCATAGTAGTTTGTACCAAAGCTCTTGGGCAAGCCAATGTTGCTGGCATCCTTAATTAACTTTTCTACTTCACCATAACGTTGTTTGTCTAACAAGTCGGCGCTGGCGAGAATAGCTTTCTCTAATGCTTTATGTCTAGCAAACTGTTCAAACTCTGCTAAGAACCATTCCTTGTGACTACTTGCTTCACCTGGGATAACTCTAAGCTCTGTGTCTGTTACTGCTTTAATTTGTTCTATTGTTGGGCAATCGCTGTACTTGCCGGCGTATTCTTTAATAAACTCTGCTGTTGCCTGCAAACTTCTAGAAAAATAACTACCTTCTAGTACGTTTTGACAACGACTTAACAGTTCCTTATCGCTTACTAAAAACTCTAAAAATAACTTTTGTAAGTCTACACTATATTCTTTTACTTCATTACTCATTGACAATATCTCTTTCCCATTAATCTAATTTTTGTTGGACTATGCTCTGCGGCCTGTAGTATGCTGTGAATAGCAAACAAGCGTCCATATTTCATTACTGCGTCGCTGACGTCTTTACAGTTTTCCCACTCAGGAAAACTTACACTCCAGCCGTAATCTGCGGCACGTTCAACTAAATCTCTGCCTGCTTTATCTGCGTCTGGAATAACGATAGGTTCTATATTTAAGTCTTCTATCAGTTGTGCTTGATGGTCACTTAAATTATTACTACCAATACTTAATCCACTGGTTAGTAACGCATCCATTTCACCTTCTGTGACAATAACAAACTGTCTATTGTCCCGTTGATTATCTAAACCAAACACATAGTCTGCTGGTGCTTTTTTGTAATACTTAGAAAACTTCTCTGGTATTTCTCCTATGTATCTGCTTTGAAAACCTACTAATCTGTTTTCATATGTTAAAGGCAGTATAGCTCGCTTATTAAGACCTGCGTATTCTGTATCTGTTTCTAACCATACTGCCAAGTCGTATACTTGTCTATGTTTAAGATATTCTATTTTCTCTGGATCGTTTATAGGTCTAACATCAAATCCTAGTTCATAATCAGGCCAGTTAGGTGTCCAAGATGGTTCTGGCTCACGTTGTACTAATGTTTCTACATCAGCTTGGCTTAGTAGTTCTAAATTAAGACGTTGTACTTCTGCTTCATCGAAGCCCAGTTGACGCATAAGTTTACGCATCTTAAAGCTCAGTGTTCTTCCTGGTGTCCAGCTTGTTTTGAAGTTACAGTTAAAACAATGATAACTTACTGCACCATCTGGATTGAACATCAGGCCGCCGCGACGTTTTGTATCTGGACGAGCTTGCCCGTTGACTACGCACATAGGACAGTTGAAGCTAATCCAGCCTTTTGGGCTAGGTCTTCCATTTATGCGAGATTGTAATAAAGTTTGTAAGGCCGACATGACCTTACTATTTTAACTTCTGTAAAGTATCTTGTCAACTATTAATTTCTTTTAAATCCAAATTAATTAATCTAGCTATCTCGCAATGAGCTTCTTTACTAAAATGATCGCCTAACAATTTTGGAAAAGGTTTGATGAAATCTGATACGTCTAGTATTGGTTGTCTGTAGTATTCGTTGATCAAGAAATAAAATTTTGTACTTTGTAAATCATTTACTCTAAAATTTATCTGTTTATTTAATTCAAGAAATTTATGCTTGATACCTTTGTTTTTTAAATAACCATGCAGCATGATCAAATCGACAAAATCTTCCAACGAGTATTGCAAAGGTTGATGCGAAACTCTTTTTGCATCTAAATATCTTTCAAAGCCCGGAGGATCACACGCACAGGCTAATTGTAAAGAAGTAATATTGTTTTTTGAATCAATTACTAGTTCTCTGCCAGATGGAATTATTTGAAAATACACATAATCAATTTTTGTATTTTTTGATACTAGCGTCATCAAACTAATTATATTTTCTTGGATGCTGGCGCCATTTTTTGCGTGGTTGAAAGTTTTTATTTCTGGAGATTGTAGTAAAGCTGGATAAGCTAGTCTTTTATTATGTTCTTGATAACCTATAGGAGGAACTCTTCTTAAAAAATATTCTGTAGCATCTTTACATTCGTGTTTCCACGGAAAAATTTGATCATCCGACAGTTCGTCCCCTGCCGTTAAGCTACAACCAAAAAAGTGAACATCAATCATTTAACTTCTGTAAAGTATCTTGTCAACAGTTCCGGTGTTATTGACATCCGGAGTATAGACTACTTTGATCCAACGGAAGCTACCGCGCCAGTTCCAACCTTGAGTTTGATGTGTGCCTGTTATACCAATGGTAGGACTCGTGGGAGTAGAGTTAAGTGGTAACCAATATTGTCCATCTATAAATCTAATAGGACTATAGTTTCCCATACTTCCGTATTCTAAACTGCCAAAGGCTGTCAATGTACCCATAAAGTTAGTAGTTTCAATTTGAAGCGTGTGCAATGTACTACTGTCATTACGTTGTAAATTACTAGCCACTGGTTGACTGATCATCGTGTCATTATCTTCTGTAAAATGTAACAATGTGCTGTTGAAGAACTTTGGATAGGCGCCATCTACTATTTCCACTTCCATAGTAGCGGCTCGATTTAAATCGGAATACAAACTACGAGCCATACCATCATCTTCGTATATTTGAGCACTTAGTTGATAGATACCAGGTTCTAAATCTGTTAGGTCATAGCCAAATATGCTGAATTCACAGTAGCCGCTTTGTGGTTCAGTTATTTGTGCTCTACGCTGTAAAACTAATTCTCCTCGTCTAACCTGCATAACATTAACCATAACAGTTTTACCTAATAGGTTAACGGGCTTGCGGTCCTGATTCTTAATATCGAAACCTAACTTAGTGTCTACACCTTTGTAGATGGTCTTACGTATTGTGCTAAATGGCATATTTTTTGTCCTGCTATATCCGCTGGCGTATATTAACACACTTCGTTGTGGATAATCTAAAAATGTAAATGTGTCGCTCATAGTTATATTTATTTAAATTAATTGAATTGAATTGACTGCTAAATATTACCGATGGCAGATCATAAAGAAATATTAGAAAAATTCCCTTTTTTAAGCCTTTGTAGGGCGGGTGAAGAAGAAGTTATAGGTATAATTCAAAACTATACTCAAACTCTAGCCAGTATATACGTCTTAAACGTATTAAATTGTACAGAAGATAAAGCAGAGTTTCTAGAATGTGGAGAACTTTGGTGGTGGGAAAGTAATAGACAACTACCCGTTAATTTGTTTATAGGACCGAAATTTAAACGTTTTAGCTACAGTCTACGAACGTATAACGTAAAAGATTTCGAAATACTGCACGGTGAAGCAGTTAGTCTACAAAACATTATCACTAAACGTATTAAACGCAGACAAATCCAACTAGTTCAAAAATTTTAAGATAAGTATATTATGCTAGAAATAATATACACTCTCATCTTAACTCATATCACCATCGTTGCTGTTACTTGCTTTTTACATAGAAGCCAAGCTCATAAATCAGTGACATTTCATCCCGTAATTAATCACTTTTTTAGACTATGGTTATGGCTAACTACAGGCATGGTTACTAAACAATGGGTTGCTATCCATCGTAAACATCATAGTGCCACTGATGTAGAAGGTGATCCGCATAGTCCACACGTATATGGTATTTGGCGAGTATTGTTCAAGGGTGCTGGTTTATATCACGATGCTAGTAAAAATACTAAAATGGTCTCTAACTTTGGCCGTGGTACTCCTGACGACTGGATGGAACATAATGTCTACACTAAACATAGTAGACTAGGCATTATGATTATGCTGGTCATCGACGTATTGCTTTTTGGCTACTGGGGATTTTTAATTTGGGGTATACAAATGATATGGATACCATTCTGGGCCGCTGGAGTTATTAACGGACTAGGACATTGGTTAGGATATAGAAACGGTGAAACAAAAGATAAATCAAAGAATCTATCTTTCCTTGGCATTGTTATCGGCGGTGAAGAGTTGCATAATAATCATCATATAGCACCAGCAAGTGCAAAATTAAGTCGACGCTGGTTTGAGTTTGATATAGGCTGGTTTTATATTCGAACTCTTAGCTTATTAGGACTCGCTACTGTTAATACCGTAAGCTAACTGATTTAGTTGTAGGACAATCGCAGCCGCATAACCAATAGCGTGACTCTTTTTAAAACTATAAACATCTTCAGTTTTAGTCCATACTTCTCGTTCTATCTCTGGCCAGTTACGTCCAATTAAATGTTTCTTACCAGGACGGATAACTGCTAATACCATGGCAAGCTGTTCAATGCTTCTTGGCTTCATTCTAATAACTGTATCGCTGTGATTGTGAATATGGAACAACTGTTGAATAACTTCCCGGTGTTCCAATAACTCCCACATCGGTTCTTTGCTTAACAGGTCATCTATTTGTTCATTGCTGGTGAAGTTACTATAGATTCCAACATTGAGCAAGTCAATTTTAAACCAGCCTGTGTTTTCTGCCTGTTTATAGTCTAATGTACATAATCCGGTAAAAGGATTAGTAGGCACATGATGAAAGTACACACCTGTATTATGTTTACGTTCTTTGCCGCCGTCTTTTTGCATAGCGGCTGTGTGTTTAACTAAACTTAGAATTTGCTCTCTATTAGCAAAGTCAATATCAACGTCAAAGCTCAATGTAAACTCCTGGCTTCAAAAGGCTGTATTTTATCTTTTTTATCAACAATGCTATCAATCATTCTAACATAATCTTCATCGCTTAGTACTGTTTTATACAGGCCCATAGCTTGACTTGCTAGTACTGCGGCCACAGCTAAGGCATCGCAGTCTTCTTTTAATAAACGTTCCATGACCATCAATATCTCATTGTAAATGTATTCTAAATTGTGATCTTCTTTAGTCATTCTTTGTTCTGGCCATTCTGTTTGCTTTGTTATCTGTAGCATACAATTTTTGTTCCAATACTGCAACCTTTTTGAGTAAACGTTGATATGATTCGGCTGTAGGTACAACAACTCTACTGCCATTCATTTCTATCTCAACCATATCATTAATAAGTCTAACTCTAGCTTCTTGTACTTGTCTGCTTTTCAGCAATGCTGGTACTGCTCGTTGTTTATATTGATTCATTTAATTTCCGCCTTGTTAAAAACTTCCTGCACCCAATCAGCATCACCCTGCTGACGTTTTACTCTGGCCTTCCACGATAAAGGCTCAATGTAATCTATTAATGTTTGTACCTGCCCAGGTTCAAACCTATCAATTAATCTGCTACCCTGATCTGTAGCAAAGGTACACCATGGACTGATACGACCCATTCTGATATCTTGTACTGCGTCTACTGTGCTAACTTTAGCAAAGTATTCACACCAACTATATCCAGTCTTTTCTGCCCAGGCTTTCATATTTAACAAACTTCGCTCAATAGCTCGTTCTACTGTTTCTTTTTTAGTTCTATCTTTTACATAAGTTTCATAGACAACTGCTTTACACCAGTCATCTATCTTAATGGCATTTTTTAATACAAATCTAACAAACTCTTCTGGCTTATCCAAGTTCAAATCAATAATGTGCTTAGACACTTTCATAAAGTCTAGATAGTATCTATCGTTGATAAAATCTTCATAGGGCTTGTCGTGCTTGACGTTGGCAATAATCATTTTACGATATATCAACCAACTTTGATAAGCAATTCGATTCTGCTTAGAATCCTTGTCCATCATTCTACGCTTCTTCTCACATAAGTGAGACATAAGTGTAGTTTCTCTAACGAAGTCTTTATTACAATATTTGCATTTATAAGTCATTGGCACTAGCGATAACATCTTTGTCTTTAACATGGTATTGTTCTAACATATCCTTTGCGGATTTTTTATCTAAGTTGCTAATCCAAATATCTAACTCTTGGTCATCTAAGTGAGGATATTGCTCACGTAACCATGCTCTAAAAGCATTTTTCTTTTTTCTTTTGCCTCCACCAGGAGCAATGTATGGGTGCTTGAGGCTTTTACCAATACCCACCATACTCATTAACTTCCAAGTCATCTCAGGATCTTTGACTTCACTAAAGTTGACGTTGACAATGTCATTGGTCATAATAAGGTAATGTTCAATAATAGCATTGTTAGCACTTTCTGCACTACTTAAATATCGTTGAACAAGCCAAGGGCTAAACCCTTTCATTTCTTCTTCACTGAGATTCTCATACAGAGTTTTATTACGAGTATCCAATGCTGGAAGTACTCGTTTAAACATATCTAACATTGGTGCTTTTGTTGCCATACTGTATTGTACACTCTTTAAAACATTTTGTCTATGGACAAGACTTCCGGCAGCTTGGTAGTTTCTTTAACAAAATACGCACACATCGGCTTATCACCGCCTTCAAGAGGTACTGCTAAAATATGCCCGTGTTTAAGTTTAGGAGTATACCATCGAATGTCTTGAAACACATTAATAATCTCAAGTGGCTGGAAATCTAATCTAAAACTACTAATAGGATTAAATGTAAATGCACTAAAGCCCCGATCATTGATATTCATAATAGGAACAATCTCCGGATCACCGTGATCCTTTTCACCAATGACAATATACCAATCAAGTGGAACTTGAATAATATGTTCGCCAATCTTTAATACGGCTGCCGGTGCGTGGAATGTTTCCATAAAGATCAATGGCACAAAATGATAGTCTACATTTTTAGGATCATTCCAATCGAGAACTCCATAACGCAGATCTTCTACTTCCTCTGGTAAAGAATTTAACTCAAAGGCTTCATTATTAGAAGTTAGTATGTTCATAGGTATTTCACTTTCTCGATTTTATAAGGGTAACCCGCTTCCTCATAATATTTCTTTCTAGTAGTAAGATGCTTCTTACTAAACTTTGCACTTGACGTCAAGTCCCAAATCTCTACATGGTCTTTATCTTGAGCTTTTCTAATACCTCGTCCAATGCTTTGGATAACGCGAACAAAGCTCTTTCCGGGTTCCAAAAGAACCAGATTAAAAATACGAGGAATATTAATACCCACAGCGGCCACACCATAAGTCGCCACAATAACCTTGCCATCACTCTCTTTAATCTCATCATAGTGTTCTTTCCTATCGCCTGTTTTCATTGCGCCGCTGACGAATACACTATCTGTGATTCTATCACAGAGCAATTCACCTGCTTTAATTCTATCTACCAATACTAATGTGTTTCCAGATAAAGCAAGACTCCGAACAAACTCTGCAATGAAGTCTATGCGACGAGTATTTGTCGTTAAAAATGTTAGTTCTTCTTGATATGTGGAATACTGTGCTGTCTCTTGTAGTTGTACGACGTTAACTGTGCAGTTAGCTAACACCCCTTGATCCTGAAGATCTTTGGCAGCAATCTTATTTACTACAGGACCCAAAGTTGATATCAATCCAACTCGCTCAAAGTCCTCTTTAGGAATAGTTCCAGTAAGTCCCCAACGAATAGGTATATTCGCAAATGGGCCACTGAGCAATGCTTTAAGTACATCTGCCTTAGCTTGGTGTACCTCGTCAACAATAATTGCTACTAAGTCTTGTCCAAACTCTGCTAGACTTAATGGACTTTCTCCGTCCTTAAAACGTTTTTCTAATATGTTAAGACTTTGCCAAGTACAGATAGTATGTGTTTTACCTAGTTCTTTTTTATCGCCAAAGTAAACACCTACATCGAGACCTAATAGTTCGTAGTCTTCTAATGTTTGTTTAACAAGGTCTTTGTTAGGAACGATAACTAAACTTCTGCCATAGTCTTGCACACTTTTAGATAATGTAGCTGTTGTAATTGTTTTGCCTGCACCTGTACTGATTTCCTGTACACATTGTAAGTTATTTAGAAACTTGTTAATAGCATCGACTTGATAGTCACGTAGTAAAACTGGAGCACCTTCGTTGACGTGACCTTTAGGCCAAATAGTTTGTTCGTGTGTTGTTTCTGTTACTTCAAGAAATTGAAAGTTATGATTAATTCTTTGGTCATTAATTTCAATATTGTAACCTTCATCCACTAAGATGGGTAAGATCCTATCTAGTAAGTTGAAATAAGTGCTGCCGCCTAAACTAAAATAACTAACACAACCATCCCAACGTCCTAGTTTATACGCAGGGCTATGATAAGCCCACGGTTGGAAGTACTTAAATTCTTTTTCTAATTTACGTCTAGTGGATGTAACAAGGTCAGATATCTTAATATTAACTTCGTCTTTTATATGTATTGTACAAGATGTCATAGACACAGTATAACATATTAAGTCACAAAAAAGCAAGCCTTAGCTTGCTCTATTTGCTCATTTATTTTAAATTAGTTAAACACATCATTAAATGATGTTGTTGGAATAAAACGTTGATTCATCTTTTCAAACATTCCAGGATCTCGTTCTATCAAAATTGCACGTCTATTTAAATCGTTACAGGCCATTCCTGTCGAACCAGAACCAGCAAAGGTATCTAAGACCAAGTCGCCTGGATTAGACAGTAACTCAATAAAATATCTTAATACTTCTTGAGGCTTTTCGGTTGGATGGATCTTGTTCTTACCCAGGCCACCGCTAAAAGTAATACTGTTTGGAATTACACATTCAATTATATTATTAGATTGTTTACGATTTTTAATCATGGACATATAATCTTTTTTAGCTTGTTCAAATATAGCATCTACATTGTCTGTAGATTTGCTATCTTTAATTGCTTTGTAAAGTATACTGCTAGCTTTGTCTGCTGCCGCATAGCGTTCGACAATGCTATCTAACTGTGCATCTGCATTAAACGTCCTACTGCCTTTGGGCTTGATACCAAACAGTAAGTACTCTGCACCACTAACAGGATTTACAGATCTATTAAAAGG
>Ga0208133_1000546_pt1 | contig 14684 bp, 35 predicted proteins | sample ColrivemetaGS535_FD_187595 | JGI IMG/M metagenome (GOLD analysis project Ga0208133, IMG submission 187595) | Estuarine microbial communities from the Columbia River estuary, USA - metaG S.535 (SPAdes) (version 2) | ecosystem: Environmental > Aquatic > Marine > Intertidal zone > Estuary | place... | reverse complement strand
AATGCATCCTTATCAACAAACACATCTTCGTTTTTTGTTGGTGTTTGTTTTTTAAACAAATCACTAAACTTCTTTTCTGGTCGTAGAGTTGTCCAACTACCATCTTCATTTTCCCTCATAAGAGGTGAGGCCCAACCTGAGTATCCCATCCATAATACAAATACGATACCTGCGATAATACATAATGTTATCATAACTTTCTTTTTTTTAAATTATATGTTCAATTTTAACTCTGATACAAGTTTGTGGTAATCTACAATTTTTTAAATAGTTGTTTATATACCCCATAATATTTGCAGAACCAATTGGATTAGCTGAGTGAGTGTAGATTTGTGGTAATGGTATTTTACTATTCATGCTTTCGGCCACTAACCATTTAGCACAATCTAATCCAGTTTTTTCTAAGATATTATTATAATCCAATTGGTAATTGGGTGATACGTTATTGTAATATTCATGTTGGGCAGTATCTCCCAAATCGTGGTCTAAGCTAATTACTTCGTATTTATCCAGCCCGTTTAATCTAATGTGTGCTACGAATTCATCATAGTTTCTAACTACATGCCAATCATCATTATTTGGACTTCGTATATCATCTAAATACAATTGTATTTTATTCTGTTTCATTATGTATAAAATCTATCTCTCGTGTTGTAAAATTATAATCAAATGTAATTGGATTGTTAATGGGTTCATATGTTAAATCACAAGTAGACCCATTAAATGTATACCCCCAATGAGTTTCTTTATATCCATACCCTTCGTGAATATGGCCTGCAAAGTGTAAATGAGGAGATACTTCATTTAATCTATAATACAATTCATTACAACCTACGCTTTCATTGGTTCTATATGTTCTATCACAATATCCATAAATCGGACTATGTGTAATAACAATGTCAGTATCGTTAGGTATACTATCCCATACTTTATTTATTTCATGTCCTCTATCTTTATTGAATCCCCAACCATAACCAAATGTAGGACTGATAGGTGAACCCCATATCTTAATATCATCTAACATTACAAAACTGTTCTCTAAATAGAATACGTTTGGATTTAATCCAGATATAAGTAAATTATCTAACCACTCCGGTTTACCCTCAGCACATTCGGTATCATAGTCAGTTCTACCTTCAAAGTGTTTCAACTTATCCCTCAATAGTCTTTCCCTATCAAATGTCATATCGTGGTTACCGGCAATAAAGATTTTATTAGTATAGTTGTCTATACCATTAAACCATTTAACAAATCTTATAACCTCATCCTTTCTGCCTAATGAAGTAATATCCCCACTATGAATTAATAAATCGCCACCTGGCAACTTATCATTTAGTTGGTTATGTTTGTTGTGTGTGTCACTAATATGTGTTATTCTCATCTTCATAATTATCTTCTTTATTTCCTACTAATTGGTATGCTTCGTATAAATTACTTAATGCACTTTCTATTTTCTTTTGAATATCAGGATGATTTTCCGCTAAAGGATGTTCATAAATGTAATTGTGTATTATATCCGTTTGAACGGCCAATCTATCCATTAATTCTAAATAATGACCTTTATTTATCGAATTCTTTTTTTGTTTCTTTGATGACATCTGATACTGATTTAGTCGGGTTGGCCTGTGCGTTTCTAGCAACTCTAATAATGAATTCTGCCAATAGATGTTTCTTATCTATTTTTTTAATTAGGTCGATAAGGGTTTCTAAATCTTCGTAAAACTTTCCCATATTATTTTATTATAAATCTCTTATATTGTTTCTCAGCCCTCTTAGATGCTAATTCATATGGGTGGGTTTTATAAGTATGTCCCATCTTATAATAGCGTGTCATCCATTTAGGTGATTGTAAGTAATGCTGATATTCATGTAATACAGTTTTTATAAAATCTATTTTTGAATCTATATTATCAACAACTAATACAATAATATTGAGTTCGGGGTCGAACCACCCCTCCATATTTTTAATATCCTTTTTCTTCAATGGTCCGTCTGCAAACTCTTGTTTAATTATATTCTTTGATTTAATAAATTGAAGTTTAGGAGTGCGGGTATAGTGGCTACTTTTACCATATCGTTTTTTAATTAACTCAAAACTGCTCTTTACCTCTTTTATTAATTTTTTAGTTTTACCCATATTGATTTACTTTATAAGTAAAGATACGAAATAACTTTGGTAATACCAAATTTATTATAGTATATTATTTTTTTTAGTTATATGTTTAACAAACCACCATAAATGTATCAACATTATTAAACAATTTACTAATATGATTGGGGTGTCCAATTGTATGATTCCGTATGTTATCCATAGTATGCAACCAAAGGTGTTCACAACGCGTAATCTGAACATATCCGTAATCAGAAACGAAGCCATTGTTACCAATGTTGCAAGGTATCCTAATATACTTACCATGTTATAAGTTCTTCATTTTTAACTTCCTTATAATATTCGGCCCTTAACTCATTTAATACATCCTGTTGTGATGAATTATATTTGCCGTAGGTAAGGACATACTTTAAAATATCACTTGAATCGGTAATATTTATTTTTGGATTGGTAGTTGTTGGTAACCATCCCAAAAGTGTCATTACTCCTTTTGTTTGGTTAGATGTTAATTTAAACAATTTTTCTTTCATACTATTATTATTTAACACAAAAATTTATTAAGCAATATCTATTAAAACCTATAACTCGATTTACCATATGTTCTGGATTATGTTTAGTAAAATCTAAAATGGCAACATTACCATATATCGGTGGAACTACTACTTTTTTATCAATAACAAGTTCACCACCTTTACCTTCAACCCAATCATTAGAAAGATATATTAATAATGCACATGTACGAATATTGGTTGTATCAATCTCATTTGCATCTGCATGGTTGCGTAAAAAACAACCATCATCATATAATGTGATACTACTACCACAATTTCTATCTCTGGTTAAATTATAAAATAAAGAATATACATCAGATACAAAATCTAAAGTATGATGATTATCTGCATTCTTATAGTACCACACTTGGTCTAATCCATAATCATCACTATTTAAATATCTATTAAGTATATCATCCTTAATTGTTTCCAATTCTTCAAAGGACTTATCGGTGATATCATTTGGATATAATGGTTCTGGATTATTTTTAGGATTAATTATACTTGCTTTTAAATTTGTAAAGTCAGAAGGTCTCAACGTTCCAATTGGAATAAGACTTTCTAATTTACTATATAAATCTAAACTTATATCTTTTAAATTAAATGAAACATAACCAGTTTCAAATAACTCCTCTTTTAACTCAATTAATTTTTTGCCATTCATTACTTATAAATTTCCAATGTTGTATATGTTTAATTCCCACTTCAAATGGTATACTGATAAAGGATGCTTGAATATCAGTATAACCTTTTTTCTTTAATCCCTCCCACACCACTCTATTGTTCTTGTAGTGTTCTATTATTCGATATGGATACCACAATAACTCAGTTGTAGAGTTATCACTAAATTGAATATAATCTACTTTCCAATCTCCGTAATCACCTGTATCATTCCAATAACGCAACTTACGTGCAGGTAATCTGAATATACCCTCTGATTTAAATTGTTCGTAGTGATTATATTTATTCATCTCAACATCACATCCTCTTTTATATTGTGGAGCGATTAAATCTAAATCCCAATATCCACCATACTCAATACCATACCAACCCCTATCCTCTAAAAACGCCTTAGCAACAATCCTATCGTATGTATCATCGTGATTTAGTGCTGCGGGTTTGGTTACTACATTATTCATTAGTTAAGATTTATACTTGATTCGAATTTACTCCTTTCAGTTGGTTCATATGAATAGGGTGATTCCTTAATTTGTTTAATCATTTTATACAATACCGCACACTCCTCATACCATTCCACCTCCGTTGCCCATTCTAACATTTCAGTTATATCTGATATCTTTTCCTCCATTGATATTGAGGTATCAGACATCAACTCAGTTCTGAATCTCATATCCATTAACATATGAATAGAATGTTCAAATAACTTATCGCGTAGGGAATTAAGAGCTTCAAAGTTTTTATCTCCGGTTACCCATTCATTAGTTTCGTGTTCATCTGAATTAAACATATCATCCCAAGCCATAATCTATTGTGTTTTAAGTTTCTTTTTATATTTCTTTGCTGCCTTTATTAATTCCTTATTTAGCGGTTGGGTTTCTACCGAAACCATTACTACTGCACTTGTATCTAATGCGGATAATTTTTCTTCAAATTCATCAGCCATACCTTCGTAATCATATACTCTATTACCATCATCATCAGTATAAAAGTTTACAGGGACCGTAAAGAATACAGCACCGGTATCTTGATTATATGGGTTGCCATCGAACCCACCATCATTGGAATCTATATCAAATCCCTCTTCGTGTGCATTATGTTCTGCAAATGCAGCATCATATAATCCTAACTGCTCATCATCTTCCATCATTTCTGTCAGACGAGTTCTAACCGATTCCTTTACATCTCTATGAAAGACTGCATCGGCAACCTCATCATCTTGCCATTCGGTTAACTTTTCTTTTAACTCTTCGTTATCAGTTTCCCTATATTCATCTGCTCTATCTAATACCCAACTCTTAAATGATGTTTGGTGGTATCCTAATCCTACAATGAGGGTTTGGAACGCATCCATCAATTCATCTAAATCGGTATCGCTATGGTCAATCTCAACCGATACTTTTGTACCATATTGTTGAGCCGTAATGATTGTGGGCTTAATAAAGTCCGTTATACTTTTGTTATTCATATTATTTGTTTTTTAATTGTTTTCATCTAAATCCCAATCGGCCTCGTTGTTATCCCCAATGGTGTTACCCATCTTTACCATCATATAGGTAAATCCTATAACTCCACTAAACCATACTACCATTATTATTATTTCCGTTTCCATCTTCTTATATTGTTGAACAATAATTTACTCTCCATAATCCATCAGTCCCCTTTACTAAATATCTACCACATCTCCTTTTAGCATCTTGTCGCTTCAAATTATGTAGGTGATGTATAAATGAACCACCTCTTTCTTTGTCGCTAAAACCTCTTATTTTCAATTGATAGTAGTTCTGCATATCAGTAAATCGAACCCCATTCCCCAATACGCCACCAGAGTTGCATTCCACAAAGTCCAGTAGCTCTTGTCCCACCCATCCCCATTCGCCTCTAACTAGCTTCTCTCCTCGACTCAATCGATAGTAATCCGCCCTCACTCTATTAAGGAAGTCCGAATGGGATGCAGAGTATTGTCTCGCAGTGAGTATAGTATTCAATTCACGCCAAATGAGAAAACGGTCTTCAGTTGTATATCGGGTATTCATCAAAACCCAATTACGAAGCCTATCGACCCCCTTCTCATATTCCGGTGTTAGTATCATATGGGAATCCCATTCATCTGCTTTGATATTAGCTAACTCCTCTCTCGTACTCCGTGCTGGGGTATAGGTAGGTGTAGGGTATTGTAGTGTACTCCCTATTATACTATGTAGTGTAGGAGTGTTAGTGCTAGTGGGGTTCATATACGCAACGTCGTTTAAGGTTTAAATTTTTTCTTTATAATGTAAAAACAATTGAATCACATATTCGTTATCATTACATTGCAGTGGTTCTCTCCAATGTTCTAATTTGGCACCATTTACTAAACTTCCGAATCCTACTTTGGTAGGAAAGTCTTCTATATTCGAATTTGTAACTTTAACTTTAAGTGGCCAATCGGAACTAAGGTTTGTAAATAAACAAACCGATATTGTCCAATCTAATCCCACTCTATCTATGTGTGGCTTTAAGGTTGATTCGTTATGATATATTCTACAATATGGGTTAGCAACGTCTACTTTCAATCCAGTCTTCTCTTCTACCAATGGTATGAACCTATCACATAGTTCCCAATTCTCGAGTATATTACCACCAAAGGAATTTTTATAGTAATTGGTATCAGTTTCAGCAGGTAGGTTATTAGATGTATATGCATCAATAACTTTTTGACTCAAACTTATACACTCATCATTCGTTAATATCTGTCCTAAATCAAATAAATAATTCATTCTATTTAAGTTTCTTTTTTTGTTCTTCGAACCACTTATATAGGGCTTCGTTTCCCTTACGCGGGAATCTCTTATCCCCTTCGGGAAAGTACTTCTCCCATAGAACCAATGCCCACATAACTAATCCAAAGGATACTAAGGTTATACCAGTTAATAAGTCTGCACGTTCCATTATTTCTTTTTTGGGTTTGGTTTGGTTACATCCCTTAACATCTCCCAATCTTCTTTGGATATGGGTTTGGCCATAAATATAGATTGTCGTATAAATGGGGATTGTGCTATGTGCATAAAATCCGACCTCTTCCTTTCAAATACTTCAACGAACTCATCATACGTCTTTGTACCAGTTATAATATCTATTGACATGGTGGTTATTATTTAAAGCTAAGATACGAAGAATAATCGGTATTTCCAAATTTATTTTAAGTTTTTAAGTAGTTCTCCTCTATCAGATGCTTAAAGTAATCCTCTATGGACTTCATAAACTCATTAGGGGTTTTCATATTTTTAGGACTAAACCCAAAGGACGGATAGGTAAATGGTGGGAATACTGCATTAGGGCCAGTTGTATCATCCATCAATTGTAGGGTATAGAATTCACCAATGAGATTATGTTCTAATACCCTACTTAATACCAACCTCATATAATGGTTATAGGTATCCGATTTAATGACCATCTGATATTGTCTCGGTAATGGGGTAGTGACCCTAGCGATATAATACTCAGTTCCTAATATATGGGTATTAGCAATCTTATCTATGTTCCGTATTGTTAACATATTATAATTTTTGTAGTTCTTCTATTTCCTCATCCAGTGAGGTAGGCTGTTTATCATATTATATAGTTGTGCTGATATAGAGAATGATGATGATATCGGCGATATCGGCATTGATAGGTTTTCTAAATCTATTAACCTTTCTACCAATACTTCCCAATTCTGTCTGAATCCACTTATCGTCCTAATCGCATTGGTTTGGACTTGTATTTGAGTATGTAGTTTATTTTTAGGATTACCCAACCAGATGATATGCTCATGCGGATTTGGATTATTAATATGTAAGGATAACTCCCACTTCGGTTTCTGTGGTAAGTTTAGATTCAATACATCTGCAAGGTATTCCGTTTCATACGCATTGTGTATTGGGTTAACTATACAATAACCTCTATATGTAATACCACTTAATTTTTCCCACCCTTTTATTTTTACTCCCATTAGATTATACTTTTAGGTTTAGTTACATTACCAATCTCATAAAGTCTATCTATGAAAAGGTCTTTACATATTTGTTTACGATGTTCTGAATTAAAGTATAACTCCTGATTATGTCTGCAAATGGCTACTACCTCAGGTGAATCCCATACTCTTGCTAATTCTACGGCACTATCTATAATTTTAGTTATCTTCTCTCCACCACCCATATCGTCATAATCCTCATTGATTACGGAATTGAATGTTTTGAATCCCATATCCCTTAGGGCTTTGAGATGTCCTTTCGATGCTGATATAACAAATGGTCTTCCTAAGTATATTGCCTTAAATGTTTTTTCCGTTATGTGTATTGCATCTTCATCTAATATGGTTTCCGTTATAATATCTACTTTACTTCGGTAATACCATTCTGGATTTATGGTGAATAGAAATTCATCGTGGTACGATAATCTACTACCATACATTACATCCCCTTCCAATTGGATACCATCAAACTCATCTATGTTTATATTCAGTTCTAATATTAGTTTCTTACTTATCTTATTAGTGGGTACAAAGTTATCTACCCACGTGAAACGAGTATCTCCCAACAATCCCCTATTAAACAACTCTTCTATGATTCGGTATTTGTGATGATACATCCTTCGGTTTAAACATAAGAACTCCTTATCCGGTTGGATGGTAGTGTTAATACCAACCTCTCCAATATACTCCCTCATATGATTATAGGTTGATAAGAAAAAATGTGGGAAAAAGAAAGTATTCAATGCGTAATTATCATATCGTATTTTATGTACCCCAATTCTAGAGGAATCATTCTTTACAACAATCAAGCGATTGATATCAATTCCCTTTAATTTTAACGCATTCAAAAAGGATACACTCAATTTATCTACCCTCTGATGTGTCTCTCTAGAGAAATCCCCCATAAAGTAAAAGTTCTGATGTTGTATCCTATCCAATAGGTTTAGGAACTCATCTGATATAGTATTGGTTGTATATGGAAGCTTGGGACTGGTTTCCCATACAAAGACTAAGAAGTTTAGTTTGCTCGGGTCTATGGTATCGGTATTCACATTCTTAAAACGAATACCTATATCCATTCTTTCAAGCATCTCCCTAACGCCAGAACCTTCCATTATATCGGTATACCAAAAATCTATTTCCATTATACGGCTGATTTATGAAATGAAATCATCTTACTTAATAATTTATCCCTATCCTTTAAATGTGGAATCGTAATGATTCGATTTGTATTCGTTTTATTCTTTCTATCTTCAAACGAAATTAGGACACCCCTTCTATTGGTGTAATCCTTATATATCATTATCTCATTATAATCAGAAACATGTGAATCAGCAATATGGTATAAGTAGTATTCAGGACTTTCACCTCTATACGCAATCTCTACACTACTACCATCAAGTAGTATATGTCTAGCTGTTAGTTTATCGGGGTCGTCAAACCGGATTTTCTTACTCATTATTCAATCGTTACATTTAATCCTCTCAATACCAACGCATCTTTGTATTTAACCAAATCCTCATATGAACCCCTTTTGACAGAACACTTGCCGTTATTGTGAATAATCATTGCACATTGTTCCGCTTGTGTCGCCTCATGCCCTAATAGAGTAATAAGACAGGTAATGACCCATTCAAAGGTATTGTAATCATCATTCCAAATAATTAGGTTAGATTCTAATCCAGTCCCAACCACCTCATCCAATTCTATTTCATCTAATTCAATCATATAATATTTGCTTTATCCCATTCGTGTTTAAGATACCATTCCCTTTTAATTCCATCATCGTCATTGAATCGATTTAGGAGGAAATTAAGAAGTTGTTCAGTCCCCACATCATATAACCCCGTCGTATAACTCCAATTCAATCGTTGGTGGTTTGCATGTGCATTAATATGAATATTTAACCACATCCATCTTTCACCTAACAACCAACCTATCCATTTCTTTTGGATAGGTAATAATACTTTATGTTTCATATCAATTCGTTTTGCGTAACACTAATACTACAAATGACTCATCTTCCCATAGTAGTAAGGATACCAACTAAGTAATTACTCAATCCCCATAAGACAAAGAGTATACCTAAGCCAACCCCTATAAGGAAACCTATACTACTAACCACTCTCTCTACCCACTTACTCACCGACCAACTCCAACATATCCCTCCAAGCAAGAGAACACTCATTACTCTCCGAACCACCCTCCTCAATCTCAGATACAGCAAGGTGATATAAATCCCTTAACTCATCTGCCTGTTTGGGATACATATCTATTAATCTCAGTACCTCCAATCTCAACTCTCTTAAACCTATCATAGTCATTCATTTATATTGTTAACCAAAGATACGAAATCTTTACCACATTTCCAAATCTAAAAAAGAAGTACCCACCCTTAACTCCCTATTGGGAATCCCATCTGAAACCTATCATTACTATAACACTCCCGAATCCCATTAAGGATATCCCTACCATCTTCCCCATAGACCTCAAAATCTAAGACTCCCCCTAAGTGTTTGACAACCGCTGAACCCTCTAAAGTAATGGAATGGGGTGTATGACCATCTTCTAGAAACCCTATATGGACTTCGAATTTCTTACCAAAGTTATGTAAGGACCCAAAGTATTCTATCATCTTTCGGATGCCCACCTTATGACGTTCCGTTAATCGATAATTCTTTTTTAAAAAACTTGTTCCTGTTGGACCACTAGTAACTGTTACTATTGGTATTGTATTTCCACTACTCATTACCTTTTTAATAATTCCTAATGTATTTGCTGTATTCATACTCATATTGACTCATTTATTCTTTGATATACTATATCACCCCATAGGGGTAACCAGCCTATTTTTTCCTAGAGTGAAAAAAGCTCCCTCGATATAAAAACGTATCCGAGCCCCTTCGGGCCTCTTCGCCTTTTCTTGAGTTACAAGAAACCTCAAGGGGGCGGGGTAAGCTACAGCTCCCCTCCCCCCTAGTGCAGTGTGATACATATTGTTACATACTTAGCCTAAGAGGTCTACTTGTGGATTCTCCGCTACTTCCTCCGGAGACATAGAACTTGAGAGACCTAACTCTTCCAATTCGCGAATCGCTTCTCTCTTCCCTCCTCTAATGAGATTCTCTGCTCCCTGTACATCTACTGCGATGATTGCTTTATCTAAGTTGATGTATCTCCTATCTATGATAGACTTCATCTTTGCTGGTCCTTTCTCGATGTAGACCATATCGGGGTACTTCTCTGATGGTTGGTATAGAATCTTTACGTTCTTATACTTCCATACTCCTACTTCCATTTCTTTTAATCCGTTCATACTATTGTGTTTGGGTTTTATAATTTGAGTCATTTTCATTATTAGTGTTACGCAACCTTTAAGTAAGGTAAGGCTTTAGAGATAGTGGCATCGGTTACTTTGTAACTCTTAACCTTCTCGATCGCCTTCTCTAAGGATATCGGTCCCCAAACGTACTTACCGGCAATCATATCGGTCAACATACGAATCACATCAGGATATGTTCCGAAAGGCGCCTTATTGTTACAATGTGCGTATTTCACACCTGCCTCGATTTCAGTCCCATTCTCAGTCTTCATACCACTCTCTTCGTATGAATCGTAACAATCTGTCCAACCATTGAACTTACCATACTCAAACGCGTTGGTGATGGTATTAATATCAGCGTAGATACTCGCTTCAACTTCCGAACCATCTGGCATACACACATCCACATCTAAGGAGTTACCATTAGCAAATGAATTTGATTTACACCATATCAGGATGTTGGGGTATTTGGACTTAACATAAGCCTTAACTATCTTACCGGCGATTACTGGACTACCATAGATATAAGGGGTAACACCATCATTTCTCATTCTGATGACCTCTGCAGGTAACTCAACTTTAACTCCATTTACTACGATTGCGATTTTCTTACTTTTCATACTTTTATATTTTAATTGTTTATCTCTTATTACAAAGCTAACATACGAAGAATAATCGGTATTACCAAATGTTTTACCAATTATTTTTCATTTATTTTAGGGCGTTGGGAACGAAGGACTTACAACTATGGAACTTCGTGTTCATTCTCTTCCATATGTTCCAATCCACCATCTTAGGGAACGCACCATGCATATCACCTACTGTCAGTACCTCTAGGATACCCTTATCAATACTATACCATTTACCACCTTTGGTAGTAAGGACGTTGAACCAATAGGGTTTACCACCGATTTCACTCAACACCTCCACATAGGTAGTGTTCTTAGATAGGTAATAAGGTAACCCCTTTATGGTAGATGTAAACTCTACAATCATAGGGAATCCTGCTCTCGCCTTACCAATCATTCTGAAGGTATATTCCTTATCAGAAGTCAAATGGTTTGATACTGAAATCCTATTACCATTAATACGGATAGTACCATAGAATACCGAACCACCTAATGTACCTGTTGTCAACTCAATTAAATTTGTCATATCTCTCATTGTTTATAAAGCTAATCTACAAAGAATAATCCACATTTCCAAATATTTTGCCATTTATTTTTGAACTATTTTAGACAAAAAATAACCCATCCCGCGGAGGCTAATCTCGAGATGGGTAGTTCAGAATGAACATTTCAGGATAGGAGAGAATGAGAGGCCTCCCTTTAACTACTTCATAACCAACCCCTTAGCTATGAGTAGGGTAATAGACACCCACGTGGTAATACCCGCGGGATTTACAACTATATCTTCCGGCATCCTAGAGAACACTCAATCGGATGACCTATTCTTATAAAGCTAAGATACGAATAAAAATCCGTATTTCCAAATTTAATGTGTAAAAAAATGGGACCACTCTGGGTCCCATTCCTATTACCTAACCATTAGTTGCGAATTAAGCAGCCAATAATTCTTTTCTAGCAATACGTGCCTTATTCAAAGACTTCGTAGATACTGAAAATTTCTCACCCTCAACAGCTACACGTACTCTGTAACTTACGTTACCAGTAGGGCTAGTGATTTTTTGGATGTTTGATTGTACTGACTCATACTGAGTTTTTCTCTTTGCAGATGCCTTCTTTGAAGTTGTTGCTGCTTTCTTTGAGATTTTTGTCATAGTGTTTATGATTTATCGGCCGGTGTTGAATAGGGGTCCCAGCCTTTACCCCATTTATTAATGTTGTTTACTTAGTAAAGATACGACAATTATTTGATACTACCAAATATTTGGGTAACTATTTTTTGGATTACTTCCCATAGGGTAGGTTGTTCCATTGTTATTACGTCCACATAGGACTGAATACGTCTACTCATATTATCGGGTTTCGTTTAAGGTGAACAACCCTTTAGATTTAACTCTATTCAGATGGTACTTAAAGAAACTCACATAGCTCATACATTTGTACGCCCTATCGTTACACTTCTTACCCTCACCCAACTTACCATCATTGTATGCACTCACTCCCTTACCTAAGGCAAGATAGTATTCGTTCATCCAGTAATCGTATTGTTCTTGATACTCTTGATACATTTTTACTTTACTCATATTATCGGTTTTCGTTTAAAGTGAATAGGGATTTGGGTAAAGGAGTATGTGATTCAATGACACCCAATAGATATCCAGCTCTTTCAGCTATTCTATTTATCTCACTCTCTTCACGGTCTCTAATCCATGTATCACTATTGAACATTTCGGATAAGGCTATCTTAAGCACCTCCACGTGTTCAGGGGTTAAATTCAATTTCATATTATTCGTTTATAAATTTACCATCTACGAAGCAGATGTTGGTATCATCTTCCAATAGGATGTTATAGTACCCATCGTTGAAATCAGTTAGGGTAACATCCAACCATTCGAAGTTGATGTTGTTCTTATCCAACCACTTATCGAATTTAACGGCATCTATACCTTTACTACTTGCTTTCTGAATAATCTCTTGAGTTGTCATACTATTTCTTTTTAAAGTTTTGAATGATGGTTTCAACTGCGGTTTGTATAGCCACGAAGACTACCAACCCAAATAGGGAAACCACGCTTACTAAGATGGCTTCTAAAATTGTAATGTGTGTGTTCATATCTCTCATTGTTATAAAGCTAAGATACGGCAGTTTTTCCGTATTTCCAAATTATTGACCTGGTTTTTTGCAAATTCCTTTATTGAGTATCAATGGGTTAGCTAACGGGTTGGTTATCAGTTAGTTAGAGAATACCACTCCAGTTCGGTAATTAGAAGGATATCTCTTATTGACTCTATGTCCGACCTTATTAAAGATTTCATAAGATTTCATACCTGAGTTAGTATTCATATAGAACCAACTCCAATCTGAATCAGAATAGAACCTATCCCAATTAGGACCTTTAACTAACATCTTCTCAATTGGGTTATACTTCAGTACACCAATCTCTTTAAGGGATTTATATACACAAGAGTAATAACCAGGAGAATCCTCACCCATCTCGTGAATGACGTTCGTCCACTTCGGTTTAGATAGGTACTCCATCACATTCTTTAGGGGATGGTACACTCTGAGTAAGTATCTTTTATTTACTTCACTCCAATAGGTACTCTCTAATTTATCTGAGAACAAATCATTCGCAACATCATCAAAAACTAATTTCGTATTATTCATATTATAAGGGGTTTATTTCGTATTAAAAATTGAATGAACAAATGTAGGGGAGTAATCCGGTACACCCTTACCTAAGAAACCAACTAAGGTACATACTGTACTATAACTCAACTGATTCCAGAATTCTTTTTCTCTTATCTCCGTTAGGACATCACCAATAGTGGAAGGAAACGAAGGTTCAGTACTCAATAGGTATTCTAAGTGTTTGGGGTTCAAACGATAGTAAAGGGATGTCGGTTTGTATTTCATAATAACTCTCATTGTTTATAAAGCTAATCTACACATAATATTCCATATTTCCAAATTATTTCCCACTTATTTTTAATTATTTTACTGACAATATGTCCGTAATGCTAAGCGATTGAGACTCAACGCGTTACGCTCTCTGAGAATAATACAACCTACTTAACATAATGCAAATTATATAACAAATAATTCCCCCTAAAATACAATACCCCGTAACTCTCTGAGACTCAATCTCTTATGCAGTCACGAAGGAAAGCGAACTGGGTCGTTCCAGTCCAACGCACTCCGCCCACCCACCCTATAAAGGTACGGAAAAAAATCCACATTTCCAAATAATCGGGATGACAATGTGTCCGATAAGAGCGATTTGCAATGCGTTCAAGGAATCCCCCAATGCGTTGCGTATATTGCAATCCGGAGTGTTTTGGCACTATGACATTATGTCCGAATCACAAATGTGGATAACTCGTATACAAATGTGAATAACG
>Ga0208133_1000545_pt1 | contig 14695 bp, 34 predicted proteins | sample ColrivemetaGS535_FD_187595 | JGI IMG/M metagenome (GOLD analysis project Ga0208133, IMG submission 187595) | Estuarine microbial communities from the Columbia River estuary, USA - metaG S.535 (SPAdes) (version 2) | ecosystem: Environmental > Aquatic > Marine > Intertidal zone > Estuary | place... | reverse complement strand
CTTGTAATTTGTTCCATGTCTTTATTAGTTTAAGTTTTTATCTATGTCACTATAAACAGCTATAAAAGCTATTAATTGACCATCATAAAAGTTATAAATCTTTGTATTTTCTTTATGTTGGTTTCTTTGTTCAGTAGTTGCCTTAATAACATTTTTAAGGTCTGTTTTTAATTTAGCTATTTTTGTTTCCATAATTATTGGTTTCTAAGTTCTTGTTGTTCATCTGCATAATCGCATGCAAATTGGTCTATATTTGGTTTATTTTGGTAAACTACTCTTGAATAGTCTTCATACCATTTAATAGTCTCTTTAAGTTTCTGTATTTCTTTTTCCATGTCTTTAATTGTTTTTAAGTTTAATATCTATATATAAGCCATTCAAGTTAATATCTGTAAAAGGGTCTTTTATCTTATAACATTTTATGAGTTTCTTTTCTTTGTTTATTTTCCATGGACTTATTTTATCAGCTATGCACTGCAAAAAATATGCATGTTGTTCATTTGTTGTTATGTTTATAAATTCTATTATTTGTTGTCTTTGCTCGGTTGTCATATTATTTAAGTTTAATCTGTGAATAATTCTGTTTGTATCATGTCGCAATTATTACAAATTGCATTACCTAATGGGTGGTTAAAATATACTTCGTGTTCTAAACAATATATACATTGAAAAGGGTCGTGTAATTTATTTAATGTTTCCATATTATTTTAGTTTATTTAAGTCTGTTAATATATTATTTGTATAAATGTCTTTGTAAGAATTAAACATTTGCTCAAACATTTCATGCAATGAACTTTGATTATTTGTCTTTGCATTAAAGTTCTTAATTCTCTTAACTTTCTCTAAATTGTGTTTAAATTGTTTTTGTTTACTCATGGCTATATTCTTTATGGTGTATTGTTTCATTATATGGTGCTTCCATTTCATAAATTAATTCTTCTGCTAATTCCCTTATTTCATGGTACTCTGCTTCAAATATTTTATCCTCATGAAGCAACCATTCAGCCTTTTCAAAATCACCACTATCATCAATGTCAAATAAAAGTTCATCAAAACCCATACTTCCAACATAGTATTGCCCTCTTGCCCTTATCTTTTTATCTTTGTATAAAAATGTAACTACATACTCTACTTGGTTAATATAAACCGCTTCTTCTAATACTTTGTAATTTGTTTCCATGTCTTTGTGTTTTAATATATTGTACCATCTTCTAAAAATTCATAACAATTATTTATTAAATAATCTTCTATGCTATCATCTGTTAATTGTTCTTCATAATCCGCACAACATTCCCAAAGTAATTTATCAAATGTTTGGTTAATACTTTTGGTTTGATTCCATGCCCTTAAAATAGCATAGTCAGTATAAAAACCCGTTAATTCTGTTTCAATATGAATATGCATGTCTTTATTTATGTTTGTTTCATCATATTTAAAATAACTTTCATGAGGGTTTAGCCAATCAATTTGATATCCTATTATTTTTAAGCCTATTAATTTAGCAAATGCTTCAGCACTCTTAATTGCTTCATACCCCCAAAAATAATCCTGATTATATCTTTGGTATTTTAAAGCATTTTTTTTTGCCTTATCACTTAATTCATCAAATGAATAGATTTTAATTGTTTCAGTTCTCATGTTATCTTTTTTAGTTTGTTAATATGTAGCTAAGATATAAACAATTATTCACTCTGCAAATGTTTTTATGACTTTAACATAATTTTAACATTTCACACTTCCTAATAAAAGGAACGCATGCACGCATGTACAAAAAATATTTTACACTAACAAAATTATTTTGTGTTGGCTACTGAAAAACCATTGTAGCAAATTTGAATAATGAGAAAAAAGACTGAAATACCAAAAGTTCAGAAAGGTGCAAAAACAAAGAAACCCCTAATTAAAGGGGCTACTATGTTTAAGGGGGTACTATGTTTAAGAGAAACAGAAAGAACCTACTATGTTTAAGAGAAACAAAAAGACCCTACTGCGTTTAAGAACCTACTATGTTTAAGAATCTACCTCACAACATATTTTCCTGAATTAACTCCCTGAACTAAATATTGCAAAGCGTATCTTGAAGCATCAAGGTAATGATTAAAGCCATCAATAGGTTTAGCGTTCTTATCCTGCCATGTATAGTTATTAAGCTCTTTAATGATACCATGAGAGTTTCTATCTACTATTATCTCAAAGTCTTGCATTAATGCTATACCACTTAATATACTCCCTTGTCTTTTGATAGTAGGTTTGATGTTCACACCCTTCCTTTTTATCTCATTAATAAGTCTTGGCTCTGCAGAATCACAGATAATTAAATCCATACCACACTCCATCTTATTCCTTATAGCTATCTCCTCTGTACTTAGATTAGGTTTACCATAGATTTCTCTAACCCATAACTTTCTTCCTTCTTTATCTACTGATATTTTTACAAGGGTTGTAATATCCACAGAGAAACCAAAATCCTGTCCATAACAGCTATGTTCTGTCTGTAAGTAATCTCCTACTCTCCAATTTCTAAATACAGTACCCTCTGCCTTAGCTAACCAACCACCTAATATCTGATGTTGATATTTGTCAGGTCTCCTTGCCTTCATGTCCATAACCTGATTAAGGAATGACTTAGATAAGTTCTTTTTGTTATCCCTATAATCTGTATGTACAAATGTAATGTCATCTGTAGAACCATTATAACCATCTATAACACCTCTACTACCAAAGAACCTTTTATATATCCAATGCTCTTTAGTTGTTGGGTTTAGTATTAAGATACATCTGTTCTGCTTTAACTGACTTCTTACAGAAAAATCTATCTTATCAAATACAGTTTCATCTACAAGCTCTTCTGCTTCATCTAATACAAAGGTTGTAACACCATTTAGAGACTTCAGGGCGGCTGTTTGATTCCCTGATGAGGTTCTGATACCTTTAAAAATAATAGAGCTTCCTGTGGTTAGGTTTATAATTTCATCTTTAGTTATCCTAAAGTCTTCTGTTACACCCATTAAGTCTATCTTCTCTATAAATTCAGGGATAATAGAGGTTTGAGCAGAAATCATAGTGTATCGTGTAAACAACACCTTATGTCCCTGCTCATAGGTTAAATTCAACAAGAAAACAGCTACTCCAAATGATTTACCTGAACCCCTACCCCCTGTAATTACAAAGTACCTACTTGGGTCTTGCCATAGTGGTATATACTTCTCATGTATCTTTACTTCTTGCTTACTCATCTTTATCTTCGGTATCTTCTTTATCTTCTGTATAGTCTACATCTATAGTATTATCTATCTGCTCTTGTTGTGGTGCATTGTTGAAAAAGTTTATAACAGGTGCATTAGACTTAGCTACATTGTTATTAGCTTCCTTGTCTATAGGTTTACCATACTTATACTGCCAAAGGAGGTTTAAGTGGGCAAATGAACCTTCCTTAGCTTTCTCTGCTAATGTCTCCCATGCCTCAGCCTCAGAACCAAAGACTTTCTTCATAGCTTTTAAAGCATAAGTAGACACCCTATCCTTCTTAGCTGTGTTTAGTTGTGCAGGAGTCATAGATTTAGCTTTCTGAACTATCTCTCTTGTCTCTTGCTTAGATTGTTGTCTTTTATTGGTCTTCCTACCATCTGTAGGCTTGAGATTCTTCATTGCGGCTATATTTTTCTTAGGTTTAGTCATTTTTAGTTTGTTTTTCCATTATTCTAACACATAACTTGTAAAAAGCACTCCAAAGCGTAGAAGCTGTGTAAATTTCCTCTAATATTGCGTGTTTATGACCAAGTTCCATGTGAATTTTATAGTTTGATGTCATTGGCTTTAATTCTACAGGATAAATAACATAATTATTGTTGATGCACCATCTGTAGGCTTCTGATTCTTGACTTGAGGGTATGTAGACAGGTTTCTTTAACTTTCTTGGCATACTACAGCATCTTTACCATAGCTTCTAATCTTTCCACTACTAATGATAACTTATTTTCAGGTATTTTGTTTACTATATTACTTAAAACAGATGAAACCCTCTCATTTTGCCTTAAAATATCATAATCCGCCTTAATGTTATCTAATTCATGTTTTAGTTTGGTATTCTCATAATATAAAACAGATTCCTTTATAGCTATAGCATCAACATTATCTCCGTTTGGGTCTTTTTTGTCCAATATCTGAACATATCTGATGATATAATCACGAAATGAATTTAAACCATTCTTATAATTCTGATTGTTTAACATATAAAACCCATGATTGTTTTTTATGCTGTGCAAAACTGTAGCGTGGTCTTTATCTAACAAAGCACCTATATCTGACAGAGGTCTTGATGTGTATTCCCTACTTAAAAAGTAATACATAGTCCTTGCTTGTATGTATTCATCTTTTCTTGTGTTTTTATCTATATCAAACCCATAATGCCTATCAACGAATTGCTTTATCTTCTCTATGTTGATTCTATTCATCAACTTGTCTTTAATCTCCAACTCTGCCTCTTTAATTGTCTTCTGTTCCATTACTGCTAAAATTAATTTTTATCTTATCTTTTAAATCGGTTTTCTCTGTTATCTTATAAAAGTCATTCACAAACTTATATGTCTGCATACCCCTATAGATACCTGCACATTCCTCATACATCTCCTTACTTTCATAGTCTTTTAAAGCAGCAATCATATCCCTGATGTCTGCATCATTTGCTAAATCATAAAGAGTCATGTAGTAATGCTCATCTGCAACGCTGTTTTTACCTTCCTTCTTTGACATCTAAATACTTTTTATAATACTTATTTGTTTGTTTGTAGGTATAACCTTTATATATACCTCCATTCCACATTCTAACCATCTCTTCTTCTGTAGGAAATCTACAATGCTTCTTTAAGAATACTTCTCTACCATAACACATATAAAGCTTAAATACCTCCTCAGAAGCCTTTTCAGAGAACATATCCTTGTGCCTATAGTTAGTGTCATAAATACGATTAACATCGCTTAGAACGCTTCTCTGTATCTGTAGGATGCCATAAGACCTTCCATTGTCCCCTATAGAGTCAGTATTGTTATTTGTCTCTACTGTCTTTAGTATAGACATTATTGAGGTTAATCCACTGATTAATATAATAATTGTTTTCATATCTTATGGTGTATAATTAAATCATCTACATTGCAGTCATCATTATTGCAAGAAAAATTTGAGACAATTCCACTCCCCTCTAAGCCGTAATCTTCATAATCAAAATCACAACTCCAAATCATATTGTTTTTACATTCAGGGCATATCATAATACATCGTGTGTTACATAATTGCGTACAGAATCTTTAGGGTTGTTATCTAAAAAGAAATAGTTAAAGTTAGCTATACCTCTCTCTATTTTATCATAACCCTGTTGAATAAAGTTTCCACTACATTCAAAGATACCTATGTCTTTAGTGTCCTTATCTATTACAAGGAATATAAATTCATCTGCATCGAATAAATCAAGGTAAAGAGCAGCTTGTAGGTCATAAGAAAAATTCTTAGCAGTCCACTTAAACTTCTCTATACCACCGCTTGCAGTAGTCTTTAGGTCAATAATTGTAGAACCTTTCCTTGCATCTGCTTTACCTCTTACAGCAATACCATTTACCATTTTAATTGCAGGCTCTTCAAATGTACAACCATGTAGTAATTCAGCAGCAGAATCACAATCCTCAATGGCTTTGGCTATCCAATAAGCATTATCCATCTCTGACTTAGTGTAAACAGACTCTTGTCCAAACTCCTTTACAGCATCCTTAAATCCTTTAGTGGCTTTAGTACCATCTATAATAGTAAGTTCACTAAGTCTATGTTTCTCTAATACAGAAAGGTGTATAAGTCTACCATCTCTTAATGGCTGTGCATTGCTGTTAAACCTTAAAGACTTTTCATAAGCTTTAGGACTCTCTATTAGTTTCTTTAATGCAGAACTGCTTAAAGCATGTTTACCTAAGTGTCCATAATAAAAAGGGTCGTGCAACATCTCTCTTAGTATGTCTTTCTCTTCCCATTGTTCTCCGTTTAATAATGTAATCATCTGTAATAAGTTTCGATTATTTTTTCCTCTAATTGGTTTGTAGTCTCTTGATTAAGCATAAAATCTACACAGGCATCTCCCAAGTAAATTCCCCTTATGTTAAACCTATCTCTTTCATAAGGCTCAAAGTAGGTTTCCTTCTCTTCAGGTTCATAGTCCCCTATTATGTTAAATAGTAGACCTTCAAATTTAATCTCAATTTCTTTCATATTTAATTGCTTTAATGTTTATACATACAAATATAAACAAAATTTGTTAATAATCAACTATAGAAGAAAAAAAAGGAGAAACTTAATTGTCTCTCCATTGTAGATAGCATACAGCCAATCTTTGTTGTTTGTTTGGGTATTCCTTATTCATAGTAGGATTCACCATACATCTATTCATAAAGTCTTGCTGCTTTTCTGTTGGTTTTGGTTTAGGTAGTGGCATATTTATTTTTCTTTTAAATGATTATCTATAATTTCAAAAACACAAGACGATAAAGTTTTATTATTTTTTTCAGCTAAAAACTCCAATATCTTTCTATACTTATATGGCAATCTTAATGATAATCTTGAGTTGTTTTTATCGGTTTCTATATTATAACCATAGTCAAGCATTTTATTATGTTCCTCTATTGCTTTATCTGCTTCCTCTTGAGAAAAACAAGTTCTAACTATTACCTCCATATTTCCTTTCATGGTGGGTTTTACTGTTCCTATTTGATATTCGCAATCATCAAACGTATTCCAATCGGAACATTTAATATCTATAAGTCTCCATTTTTTCTCCTCAAATCTTTTTTTTAAATTATCCATACTTATCTATCTTTATAATTATAGTTGTAAGGACTGACTACTCCTTCTTTGATGTCATTAGCCTCTTGGTTTCTTTTCTCCCTAACAAAAGCTATCTCTCTTTCTATATAGTCCTTAGCCTTGTATAGGTCTTGTAGTTCATCATCTTTTTTTCCTGCCCTTGCTATATATTTAATCACATTGCCCTTGTTAAAATTTAAAGAGTAATGGTTACACACATCTATAATGTCGTAATCCATTCCATTGTCGTAGTGAATTGCGTTGCTCTTCATATTAATCTATCTTTAAAAATTCTGCAGAGCCATGTTCAACAAACCATTCTCTGTTCTCATTATACTTTTCTATAACTGCGTTCATCATAACTAAATCATCAATACTACCATCCTTTATCTTATCAATAAGAGACTCTATTGAGTTTAATATGTTTGTTACCATCTCAGGGTCTGTATCATATATCTGATTATAACCATCCTTAATAAGGTCTTCTAAGTCTTTATTTAACCTATTGTAAGTCTGTTTTATCTTCTGCCTGTAAGTAGTTGTCATGGCAAGCCTATCATTAGCTTCCAACCATAACTGACCTATAAGCATAGATTTTAGATACTCCAAGTGAACAGGGGAAACCTGAACTTCTTCTTTTGTCTTTGTTTCTTCCATAATTGTTTAAAATATTACATTAATTTTCATTGCTAATATAGTGTTTATTTGATTCAAAACATAATTTCTATCATAAATAGCATTGTTCTCATAATATATTATTATGTGTGGTACATTGAACTCTTTTTTATACAACTCCCTTTGCTTATCATGATGTTCTTTAGACTTTAATTGAAATGCACCTGACATCTTTTTATAGCTTATTGGTTTTATCTGTATTCCAAACAACAACTTATCATCTGAATAAGCCTCCCAATCTGTAAAATAATTCTCATCTATTTCATGCTTAGTCTTAATAAATTTAATATTAGGGAAATCAATACAAATATCTTTTATAACATTCATTTCATTTATCATTCCATTCCAAGTCTGACCTAAAACCCTATGAAATACATATTGTTTTGCTTGTATTAATTCGCAATTATAATTGGAATATATATATTGTGAAATATCATTAAGAATAACCTTTCCTTGACTATCAAAATAGTATCTAACCCAATCTTCTTTTGTAAAACTATATTCTTTATCTCTAAAGAAATTATCAAAAATCTCAGAACATTTACCAACATTAGAAGACCAAAACATTCTACTTAGTCTATTGTCTTTTTTTATTTTTGTGTAAAAAGATTTGTTGAAATTATAGTTAAAGTATTCCATCTATTTGTATTCGTTCATTAAAGTCTTTAGGTCTTTGTAAGTAGCGGCAAAACAGCTACCACAAGATGTTGGTTTCTTATTTGAATGAAACACTCTGTTATATATATTAAGCATTTTATTCTGCTGAGATGCAGGCACAACATTTCTGTTTGTCGCAAAAACTTGATTAAGATATGTATATTCCTCTTCAGTAAAACATTCAGGCTTTTGATACCTAAATAGCTTATTTAGTTTATCCTTCCTTTCATCACAACCGCAGTCTTCTCCCGCTAAGAATTTAACCGCTGCTTTAATTCCTGTAGCCTCAGTAATCTTCTCTATAGTATCTCCAAGACCTTTAGACTCTCCTGATTGTTTAGCATCAAAAGAAGCTTTCCACTCCTTATATGCTTTGGTTCTTTTATCCCCCTTAAATTCCTTCATTGTTAGTTTTTTTGTTGTTATTTATTAAATGATAATCTCCATTGTAAAAGTCTAATACATCCTCATCAAACTTATCTTTAAGTATCTTCTTGTAATTTCTTACAGAGTTAAATATAGATGTTAAACTAATATTGCTACCTGTAGATATATCCCTAAGAGATAGATTAGACTTAAAATATGTATTGCATAACTTAGCATCGTACAAATGCCAAGAGTTTATTTCTTCAGATATATTCTTAATCAAAGAAGAGAAAGCCTCATTCTCATCAAAATCAACATCATCTAATAACATTTCTTCTGAAAACTCATCCTTCTCATTAAATTCAAAGAAAACATATTTTCCTTTAGCTTTTCTGTAATCTATGTAAAGATTCTTTAATGTAACAAAAACATAAAACCTATTAACCTCATCATCATTATACATAATCTTATTCTCTTCCTTTATAAGCCTATGTAGTTTTAAGTACATCTCCTGTACTATATCCTCAGCAACATCCTTAGAACAACCCATATTAATAACCATTCTAATCCATAAGGTATGTTCCTTAGCTAAAAACTCCAACATATATCTATTTTAATTTACTTACTAAATCCTCGTAATGGTTAATCATATCTTCTAAATCTTCATTAGTGTACTTTGAAGCCTCTAATGATTTTTGATATAAATCCCAAGATTTTTCTCTACCTAAATGTAAAGAGTATAGATATTGCTGACCCTGACCATGCATATTACAGCTATAACATTGAACCTGCACATTGTCTTCATTCCACCTAACAGAATATTTTGTTCTGCTTATAAAATGACCTGCCTGTAGCTTCTTCCATTCATTCTTCCTACCACAAGTAACACATTCAGCTATACCACCTACAGCCTTCCTTCTTCTTATATATTGACTAAATATAACATCCAACTTCTTAATTAATTGTGTTTTAGTTGGCTTCTTAGGCTTCTTAGGCTTATTAGGTTTTTTAGGGTCTTTAGGGTTTTTAGCCATTTAATTAAATTAGTTAAACTACTCTTACAAAATTCATATCTTTTAATGGGTCATATAAGTCCCCAACTACTTGAGGTAAACCATGTTCATTAACTGTAAAGGAAAAGGTTTCAAAAGGAAAACTTCTACTTCTTTTACACTTAACTGTTACCATATTCTCATGCTTTGTGTTTGCTTCTAATTGTATCTGTGTTTCTGCCTTCTTCTCTAAGAAACTACCTAAGTGTCCTGTTGGTTTATCTGAACCAAAATTACTATGTATAACTGTTATTATATGACAATTTAATTCTTCAGTCCACTTCATTAAGTACTGCACGCATAAATTAGACTGAGTTAAATCATTTACATCAGACACTAAATCGGCAATTCCATCAATAATAACAACCCCTACATTATTCACTTTGTTATATAAGTAGTAATCTATAAACTTTAATCTCTCCATAAAGTTGTACTTCCTAAGAGCAAACGTATGGTAGTTATCAAAACTATCTTTACCCGCTATATCAAATGGTCTTTTAAACACTTTAGAAGCATGGAATTTGCCCTGCTCTGTATCTATATGAACCAACCCTCTGCCTTCTCTATGCCCCTTCATTCCCCCTCCAAATGAAACCTCATCATTCAAATAAACACTACTCATTAATGATACAAGAAATGTTTTCTTTGTCTTAGGAGGTGCAGCTATAAAACTGAAATTTCCATAAGTTCCAATAGGTATTGGGAATGATTTACTGCCCATCATAGTCTCTCCCATAGATATTGCAACAGGAGGGTATTCTACCTTTTGAAAGGGGTCAATTCTACATTCTTTATTAATCTCTTCAAATAACTTAAAATCTTTTTCAGTGTATTCATTTGTCATGTCTTTTGTATTTTGTCTTTTGTCTAAATTTGTCTTTAATTAAAAGAGGGAGGTTTTACCCTCCCCCTAATAGGTGTTTAGATTAGAATGGTAAACCACTATCATCTACAGCTACAGGAGCTGCTTTAGGCTGTGTAGCCTCTTCCTTTTCCGCTTTAACTATGTTTCCATCAGTCCAAAACACTTTTCCATTACCTAAGTAATCTTTTGCTTTCTTAGCTTCTCTCTCTTCTTGTGTTTGAGAATCGTAAACAGAAACATTGTTTCCGTATCTTGTGTCATCGTTGATAGCCATTGTAAAGTTGTAATATACTTTACCATTTTTACCTTTAGTAAATTTCTCTTTTGGAAGAGATGCTACATCAATACTTACGCTTAATAAACTTGCCATTGTAATAAAATTTAAAATTAATAATTAATAATTGTTATGCTAATAATTTAGCTTCTACTGTTTTTGAAATACTATACTTCTTCTTTATATCAGCAATGCTATTCCCCGCTTTGATATATGCCTGTGCTTTTGTAAACTCAGGAGTTCCTTCATTTAACCAAGCCTTCTTAACTAAATTAGTGGCTTGACCTTTATCGTGTGTGTTAGTGCTGTCGGCATCTGTCGAGCCATCATCTATCAAAAATAATCCATGCAAAGAGTATTTACGAGCATAAGAAGAGGAACTACCAAAAGATTGGGCAATATCCATTCCTTTTCTATTAGGGTCAATACCTGCTTGTGCTTTAGCTTCTACACTTCCATCAGGAGAATGTAAGATTGCTCTTGCTTCTACAAATACTAATCCACCTACTTCTTTAATTTCATCTGTAATTGTAAGTGATAAACCATAGGTGTTTAAGAGCGGTTTAACGGCTTCTAAGATGTCTTCTTGGTTTCTGTAGCTATACTTACCAAAAGAATTATATTGGCTCTTAGGAGCTTTTAATTCGCTTTGGATAGCTATAACCCTCTCATGGAAAGTTAGTTCTTCTGTCTTTGGTTTTGTTTGTTTTGCCATAATTGTAAATTTAATGTTTGTGTAAAAATAGTGTATTTATTGTTAATAAAAAAATAATATCTAAGTTTTGTTTAAGTTTTGTTTAGGTTTTATTACATTTCATCTTCAAAGTCTCTAACTCAACCTGCACTTCATGTAGTTTTTTATAGAGTAATCTATTCTCCATATCTATTGAATCTTGCTGATTAAAGAGTTGATTAGTGAAATAAAACATTCTGTCGTTTAAGCCTATCATGTTCTTTACAACTTTATTCTTAGGGTCTTTAGCTAAACCATCTTTAAGAATGTTGTTTAGTTCCATGAACATCTTTAAATAACTATCCCTCGAATACATCGCCCTTAACTATTCTTTTATAATCTTCAGGACAATCTCTATCACACAATTCATAAATGTATGTAGTGAGTTTCTCATTCTTTAATTCAAGCTCTTCTACTCTACTTAGTAGTGCTTCAATTCTTGCTTCTTTGTAACTTAATAAATCGTAACTCATAATTCTTTTTTTATATCTAATGTTGGATATACCTCTGCATATTTCTTTTCTTCGCATAAATGTTTTCCTCTATCTGACCTTTCAGGAGGGGTCAATCCTGTTATTGGATTTAAACCCCAATCCCACCAAGGTTCTGCTAATTTACTCATATTAACTAACTGATTTTAATGACCTGCTATATATGTTTTTCATATAAGCTCTTTGCTCTGCATCATTTGAATAAGATGTTATATAGTTGTTTTTAACCATGTGTTCTACGGCTTTTAAATCTAAACCATTAAATATATAGTAAAGACTTTTAAGACTTCTAACTATTTTATTTGTATATGGAGATGTATTCATTTCATAATTAGACATAATTTGTACGGCTTTAAATACGTTTTCTCCACAATCTAAATTAACTTCATATTTACCTTCTTTTAAGGTTGCTTTCAAACCTGTAGAAGTTTTTGATGACATTAACAATTCTAAAGACCTAATAACAAGCATTTTCTTGTTAGTCATATTACTCCATTTCTCAGCAATATCTAAAGCTAATTTACAATCCAAATCTCCTTTAGTAGCCAACCTTCTACAGAAATCTTCTGCAGTCCATCTTTTGCTTTCTTGTAGTTTAGCTATAATATTCTCAGAGGCGTTCTTAGACATCACATAAGGAATAACCATCTTGTTTTTTCTTAGTGCAATAAATCTGTGTTGCCCTTCAATAATGTCATAGTTTTGATTAACAACAATAGGAATCTGAACTCCTATCTCTAAAATAGAGCTTTCAATCTTTTTAAGATTAGCGTTGCTAATGTCTCTGTTTGTAGAAACAAAGTTAAATCTTTCATAATTCTTTGTCTCTCCTAAATACCAATTTGTAGTCATGTTATAAATGTTTTAATGATTAATATGAAGCAAACATATACAATTAAAAAACACAAGTCAAGAACTTTAACATTTAATTAACAAAAAAAGAGGTTAGCTTTCACTAACCCCTCTTCCGACATTAAAACAAATTAATAGCAAAGATACAAAGACAAAATTGTATTTCTTTAAAGCATTACCAAATGTAAAACGCTTTATGTTTTAAATCATCAGTATCAAAATAAACTGTCTCTCTATTAACAGCTATCCTTTCAACACCAAATTCAATTAATGATTTTATTATAGTCATTCTCTTCTTATGACCTACACATCTTAATCTTACAGCCTTACCAACCCTATGGCTATCTGTAGAAACTAAACCCATCTTATCAGCTAAAACCTTAGATACATACCCAAGTTCTACATTCATAACCGCCTGAGTCTTTCTAACTATAGCATCCAATATAAGAACAGGCTCTCTCTCCATGAACCTAAAACCACTACCCTTTGAATCAGGGCTGTCAAACATATCCCATGTGAGATAAGTTAAACCTTCGCAGTTTTGTAGTTCTTCTTTAGTCATTTTACTTGTCTTGGTAATAAAGTAGTTGCGAACCTATAGAACTATCCAAGTCCTTTATGGCTCTGTATATTAATCTACTCTTTTTTTTTACATCTTCCTTCTCAGACTTAGTAGAATCTGAACCTAACTGAGTGTACATATTAGTATCAGCCTCTAAAAGCTCCTCTATTCTTTGTTTGATGCTTTTATTGAAGTCTTCCGCTATTCTTTTTACTTCTTCTTTATCCATATAACAAATATATAATAAAGATTAAAATATAGTTGTTAATAACTAATTTAGTTATAAACTTGATTATGTCAAAAAAAACCACTAACTTTACAAAATAAAAGAAAGACTTCTAATTAACCTTTAGAGCCGTAGTCTAAAACGAAGGCGAATAAAGAAATATCAGTAAATATAAATTTTATTTCATATAAATATAATAGGATAGGTATGTTCAAATCAGAAGGCAATGCATTTAAAAAGCTTCTGTTGCGTTAGAGTTGTTTATAGAAAGGTATTACCTGTTACTTTTTTTAGCAGAACCAAAATAATATCCAAATATGCTTAGTGCAACACCTTCTACTATACCTATCATGTGTATAAATATCTCTTTATTAGTTTCAGGAACTTCAGTTGTTACAACTGTATAGACTAAAAAAGCAAAAGCAAGTAAACCTACAACTCCTGTAGCATTAAACATCCAATCAGTACCATACTTTCTTAACTCTACTTCTCTCTTCCTTGCAGAGTCTCTATCACTTACTTCTATCTTGTAAGCTTCTAAGGCTTGTTCTAAGACCTTTTCTTTTTCTTCAGGAGTAAGACTGCTGTCTGAGTCTAATATGTTCTTTACAATACCTAAAACACCCTCCTTTGGAAGTATTCCTGTAAGTTTAGATATTACTTTACCAACTTTAGTGTCTTTAAAAGGTTTCTTTTCCATGTACTATGTTTAAGAGGCTACTATGTTTAAGAGTTAGTAAGTCCAAATTACATTAGCAGGCTTATCTAAATCCATATCAACATGAATAAAAGTATCAGCAATACCTATTCTGTTTAAATTAGACTTCATAAGAGCAGTAATTATTTTGTACCTACTTACGCTATCTGTACAAGCTATATCAGCAGCTAATCCTTTTAAATGACTTGAGTCTTTAGATGCTTTATATCCCCTTTCTAATAGACTCCTATTGTAAGCCTCGCTTCTAAATCCGCTTGTAATCTTAAAAGGTGTATCAGCTATTGACCTTGCTTGGTCTAATCTACTAAGAAACTCTTTGTCCATATTCTCTCCGCTACCAATAGCATCAGGAGAATCAAACTCGTTTATTTTAAAATACTTCA
>Ga0208133_1000542_pt1 | contig 14728 bp, 12 predicted proteins | sample ColrivemetaGS535_FD_187595 | JGI IMG/M metagenome (GOLD analysis project Ga0208133, IMG submission 187595) | Estuarine microbial communities from the Columbia River estuary, USA - metaG S.535 (SPAdes) (version 2) | ecosystem: Environmental > Aquatic > Marine > Intertidal zone > Estuary | place... | reverse complement strand
GAAACTGAAGTTCAGTTTGCTGGTAATGACTACTACATCAAAATACACGAAGACGCTAAGAAAGAAAACAAACACAAAAAGGACTTCAAATTCACAGTTGATAAGATTGGTGGGTTAGAATGTGCTAAATGTCACTATTAATAATATAAGTAACAGGTTCTATATATAGTTGCAACTATGACTGAAACTAAAAAATACTGGAAAGGGATTGACGAGCTTACAGCTGCTCCCCATTTCGTAGAGCAAAGTCAAAAAGAATTTACCGAGCATATTCCGGTAGATGAGTTTTTATCTGATTCATCATTGGGTGAAAGCAAAACTCACCGTAGAGATTTCTTAAAATATCTTGGATTTAGCGTTACTGCTGCTACTTTAGCTGCATGCGAAACTCCAGTGACTAAAGCAATTCCTTACTTAAACAAACCCGAAGAAATTACACCTGGTGTTGCCAACTGGTATGCATCTACTTATTTTGATGGATTTGATTTCGCTGGTGTTTTGGTAAAAACAAGAGAAGGTCGTCCTATCCATATCAAATCAAACAAAAATTCTCAAATCACTGGTGGAGGTTTAAATGCAAGAGTTAACTCTTCTGTATTGGAATTGTATGATGCAAAGAGAGCGAAAGCTCCAGCACGTAGAAAAGGCGACAAATGGGATAAAGGTTTGTCTTGGTCGGTAGTTGATAAAGAGATTTCTGGTAAATTGGCTTCTTCTTCTAAGATTGCTATCCTTACTGGTACTTTAATGTCTCCTTCTTCTGAAAGAGCTATTGCCGAGTTCAAAGCAAAATATCCATCTGCTGAGCATGTGGTTTACGATACTATTTCTTCAAGTGGTATTCTTCGTGCTAACAATGCAATGTTTGGTAAATCGGCAATCCCTGCTTACAACTTCGATAAAGCTAAAGTTATTGTTTCTCTAGGTGCCGATTTCTTGGCCAACTGGTTAAACTCTAATCAATATGCCACTCAATATGCAGCTACAAGAAGACCTGAGGCCGATTGGATGTCGAAACATTTCCAGTTTGAATCTAAGTTATCATTAACTGGTTCAAATGCTGATGTTCGTGCTACTGTTAAACCTTCAGAACAAGGTGTTGCTGCTGCTTTCTTATTGAAAGAAATAGGTGGTTCTAACGCTGTTCCTGCTGGCTTAACAGATTCTGCTAAGAAAAAATTGAAAAAAGCTGCTGCTGAGTTGAAAGCTGCTGGTGCAAATGCATTGGTTGTTGCAGGTAGCAATGATGTTAATGTTCAATTGGTGGTAAATGCTATCAACGAGAAGTTAGGTAGCTACGGTACTACTGTAGATATTGACAATGCATTAAATATTAGAAAAGGTAACGATACAGATTTTGCTGCTTTGGTAAACCAAATGGCTGCTGGTTCTGTAGATGCTATCTTAATCGCAGGTGTAAATCCTGTATACACTTCACCAGCGAAAATTGGTGGAAAAGCTGATTTCAAAACAGCTTTATCTAAAGTTAAATTGAAAGTTTATTTAGGTGACAGATTGGATGAAACCGGTGCTGTTGCTGATTATATTCTTCCTGATAATCATTACTTGGAGTCATGGAACGATTACAATCCTTCTAAAGGAATGTACAACGTGGCTCAACCTGTAATCTCTAAATTGTTTAGTACACGTCAATGGCAAGAGTCTTTATTGGCTTTGGCTGGTAATGAAAGTGCTTATGGTGATTATTTACAAGCAACGTGGACTGCCATGGGCGTTTCATCAACACAATGGTATTCTGCAGTTGAAAGTGGTGTTTACACTACTTCTGGATTAGCTCCTGCAGTTGCTGAAGTTGTTGCAACTGATGCAAAACCTGCAGCTGAAAAAGTAGAAGCTGCTATTGTAGCTGCTGCTACTGTGGTTTCATCTTCAATAGATTTAAGTTCTGCAATAGCATCTTTCAAAGCTTCTTCAGATTGGGAAGTTGAATTGTATGTGAAAACAGGTATGGGTGATGGTCGTCATGCTTTAAACCCATGGTTGCAAGAATTACCAGATCCAATTACTAAAGTAACTTGGGACAACTACGTTACAATGCACCCAACTGATTTGTTGGAATTGTTTGGTAAATCAACTCCCGATAATTACGAAGGTCACAACGAATTGTATTTAGGTGAAAAATATCCTGCGAAAGTAGTTACTGTTGAGGCTAACGGCGTTACTTTAACTTTGCCAGTTTATCCTTTACCAGGACAAGCTAAAAAGACCATTGGTATCGCTTTGGGTTATGGTAGATCTATCACCGAAGGTTTGTCAAGAGAAGAGTGGAGCGGAGATTTATTTGCCGATAATAAGTTAATCGGACAAAATGCTTTCCCTTTGATTACTGCTGATTTCCAATACAATTCTACAGTTAAAATTAGCAAAACAGAATCTACGTATCCGTTGGCTACCACTCAAACTCATCACACGATGATGGGTAGAAAGATGGTGAATGAGACTACTTTAGATATTTTCAAAAGTACCAAAGACGCGAAAGCAGAAGGTGAGTACAATGAGCAAATGTATTTGAAAGATACATATGGCAAGAAGAAAAAACCAGAAGAGTTAGATTTATGGGCCGATCATGGTGTTGCCTTAGGTCACCGTTGGGGTATGGTTATCGATTTGAATACTTGCACTGGTTGTGGTGCTTGCGCTACTGCTTGTCAATCAGAAAATAACATTCCAGTTGTTGGTAAAGACGAGGTAAGAAGAAGTCGTGAAATGGCTTGGATTCGTATCGACCGTTATTTCTCTTCAACCGTTAATGATAAAAAAGTTGCCGAATTAGATCAATTGAATTCTATCGGTGAATACCATAAGGCTGAGGTGCCAGATGATGAACCACAAGTAGTTTTCCAACCACTGATGTGTCAACACTGTAACCACGCGCCGTGCGAAACTGTTTGTCCGGTTGCTGCTACTACTCACTCAGAGGAAGGCTTAAACCAAATGGCTTACAACCGTTGTATCGGTACTCGTTACTGTGCTAACAACTGTCCTTTCAAAGTAAGAAGATTCAACTGGTTCCAATACGATTCATTGAGATTGACTCAATATCCTGATTTCAACAAAGTAAACCCTGCACAAGATGATTTAGGCCGTATGGTGTTGAATCCAGATGTGGTGGTTCGTTCTAGAGGGGTTATCGAGAAATGTTCAATGTGTGTTCAAAGAATTCAATCTGGTAAATTAGATGCTAAAAAAGCAGGAACTCCTGTTCAAGATGGCTCAATCGATACAGCTTGTTCTGAGGCTTGTGCATCAGGTGCCATTAAATTTGGTGACTTGAACGACAAAACTTCATATGTTCACAAAGCAGCATTTGAAAACCAAAGATCTTATGTAATGTTAGAAGAAGTTGGTGTTAAACCCAACATCTACTACATGACAAAAGTTAGAAATTTAGATAGTAAAGAAGCTTAATATTTTAAATACTGAAGAATGCATCACGTAGAAGCAGATATTAGAGAGCCTTTAATTCTTGGTAATAAAACTTACCACCAGATTACAGAGGACGTTTGCGCACCTGTTGAAGGTAAGGCAGGCAAAATGTGGTACATGGTTTTTTCCCTTGCAGCATTGCTTGCCCTTTGGGGTGTTGGCTGTATATTCTACACCGTTGGTGTGGGTATTGGTGTTTGGGGTTTAAATAAAACTGTGGACTGGGCATGGGATATCACCAACTTCGTTTGGTGGGTTGGTATCGGTCACGCTGGTACTTTGATCTCTGCAGTATTGTTATTGTTCCGTCAACGTTGGAGAATGGCGATTAACCGTTCTGCTGAAGCGATGACTATCTTCGCGGTCATCATGGCTGCTTTGTTCCCATTGTTACACATGGGAAGAATCTGGATGGCTTACTGGGTATTGCCTTTACCAAATCAATTTGGTTCTTTATGGGTTAACTTTAACTCGCCTTTGCTTTGGGACGTGTTCGCAATCTCTACTTATTTCTCTGTATCGTTAGTGTTTTGGTACATCGGTTTAATTCCCGATTTCGCTACCATTCGTGATAGAGCAGTTAAACCTGCCGCGAAAAAAGCATACAGCATTATGGCTTTCGGTTGGACGGGTTCTGCTAAACATTGGAATCGTTTTGAAGAGGTGTCATTGGTGTTGGCTGGTTTGGCTACTCCGCTAGTATTCTCAGTTCACTCTATTGTATCTATGGACTTCGCTACTTCAGTGATTCCAGGATGGCATACAACTATTTTTCCTCCATACTTCGTTGCTGGTGCGGTATTCTCTGGATTCGCAATGGTATGTACGCTGATGTTGGTCATGAGAAAAGTATTGCACCTTGAGGATTATATCTTAGTAAAACACATTGAGTACATGAACATCATCATCATGTTGACTGGTTCAATGGTGGGTGTTGCTTACTTATCTGAGTTATTCATTTCATGGTACTCTGGTGTGGAGTATGAAGGTTACGCTTTCATGAACCGTGCTACTGGTTGGTACTGGTGGTCTTACGCAGCCATGATGACTTGTAACGTTGTTTCTCCGCAGTTGATGTGGGTGAAAAAATGGAGAAGAAATTTAACCTTCACTTTCATCTTGTCTATCGTTGTAAATATTGGTATGTGGTTCGAACGTTTTGTAATTATCGTTACTTCAATTCACCGTGACTACGTTCCTTCTTCTTGGAATTTGTTCCACCCAACATTTGTGGATATGGGCTTGTTCTTAGGAACCATAGGTATCTTCTTCGTTTTGTACTTGCTTTATGCACGTGTCTTCCCAGTGTTGGCATTGAATGAGGTGAAAACAATTTTGAGAACTACTGGCGAATCTCAGTTGAAACAGTTGCGTGCTGGTGAGCACATTACTGTAGCTGAAGGAAGCAAACATTAATAAGTTTAATAAGAAAGAAAATATAAAGGAAATGAGTACAGTAATTTACGCAATGTATGATGATGACCACGTTTTGCTTGAAGGAGCAAAGAAGGTTGTTGCGAAAGGAATGCAGGTGAAAGATGTGTTCTCTCCGTTTCCGGTTCACGGCATTGATGACGTGATTGGAGTGAGAAAAACACGTTTGGCGATTTGCGCTTTTCTATACGGTTTAACAGGGATGACTCTTGCCTTAATTGGTATGAGATTTCATGATTGTAGACTGGCCTATGAATATTGGTGGTAAACCAAACTTCGACTTGATGCAAAATTTACCAGCCTTTATTCCGGTTACTTTCGAGTTCACTGTATTTTGCACCGCACACGGTATGGCGATTACTTATTTCCTAAGAAATAAAACTCTTCCAGGAATGAAAGCTAAAAATCCTGATCCAAGAACAACCGATGATAAGTTTGTAATGGAGATTCATGTTGATGAATCTAAAGAAGCTGAAACTATCGCTTTGTTGAAAGAGACTGGCGCTATTGAAATCAATAAAAAAGCTGCTTAAAAGAAGACAATTATATGAACATGATGTTTAAATATATCGGTAAATTTAGCTTCGCAACCATCGTTGCTTCTGCTTTCTTTGCCTGTACTTCAGATCCTGATAGTCCGGGTGTGGAGTATATGCCCGACATGTACCGTTCTCCTTCTTATGAAACTTACATTAAGAAAGGTGATTTGGATTCTGCTGGTATTGTAGAAAGATTAATGGAAGAAAGAGGTCTTACTTGGGAAGATGACGCAGCTGAAATTACTGCTATCTACAATAGATTGAAAAGTGGGTATACTCACTTTATGCCAGTAAAAGGTACTGTTCCTGTTGGATTTACTCCTTTTCCTTTTGCTCAGTCAACTGAAGAATATGAAAGAGCTGGATTGGAATTGAAAAATCCGCTTCTTTTTTCTGACAACTTGGTTAAACAAGGAAAAGAATTATATGAAATTTTCTGCGACCACTGTCATGGTGAAAAAGGAGAAGGTGACGGACAAATGGTGAAAAACGAAGTTTTCCCTGCACCTCCATCTTACACTGCTGCTTTAAAAGATCTTCCGGAAGGAAAAATTTTCTATACCCTTCATTATGGTAAAGGAAATATGGGGTCACACGCTTCTCAAATTTCTCAAACAGAAAGATGGAAAATTGTGTACTACGTGCAAAAATTACAAGGTAAATTGGCTGCTCCTGCTGCTTCAGATTCAACTGCTGTAGCTCCTGCCGACTCTTTACAAGTGAAATAAATTGATTTTAGGACTTTAAAAAAAACAGAAAATGGAATATACATTTTCATCAGGCGCAAAAAAATTCATCCTTACATTGATTGTAGGAGGTGTTGTGCTATTGGGATTAGGTTTGGCTTTAGATGCTCATTATGAGTATTCTGAAGGAACTGGTTTGGGACAAAGAATTTGGGTTGACCTTTTAGGTAATGGTTTCTTCTTCTTTGGTATCGCTTTAGGAGCTTTGTTCTTCTTAGCATTACAGTATGCTGCAGAAGCTGCTTACACCATTGTTTACAAAAGAATCTTAGAAGCTCTAATTACTTGGTTGCCTATTGGTTTGGCTGTTATTTTAGTGGTTATTTTAGCTGGTAAATTCCACATGCATCATATCTACCATTGGATGGATCCAAACGTTTATGATGTTAATCATGCTGATTACGATCCAATCATTACCCACAAATCAAATTATTTCAATATTGCTGCTGGTGACGGGTTGATGCACTTGATTAGATTCTTGGCTTTTGGTGGTATCTTCTGCTACTTCGGTGCTAAATTTAGAAAGAATTCATTGTTGGAAGATGCTGAAGGTGGAACTCGTATTCATTTTAAAAACATTACTTCTGCTGCTATTTTCTTAGTATTGTTTGGTTATGGTTCTTCTATCTTAGCTTGGGACTTACTAATGTCAACTGACGTGCACTGGTTTAGTACACTTTACGGATGGTATGTGTTTGCTGGATTCTGGATTAGTTCTATCATCACTACTATTGTATTGATTGTTTATCTTCAAAGCAAAGGCTTAATGCCATGGGTTAAAAAAGGTCACTTACACGACTTAGGTAAATGGATGTTTGCTTTAAGTTTCTTGTGGACGTACTTGTGGTTTGCTCAATTTATGTTGATTTGGTACGCAGATATACCTGAGGAGGTAGCTCCTTACATTGCAAGAATTCAAGATTATAAATTCGTTTTCTTTGGAATGATGTTGGTGAATTTTGCTCTACCAATGGTTGGTTTGATGGATGCTGATGCTAAAAAGAAAAAGGGATTAATTACGGTAATTGGTTGTATTATTTTCATCACTCACTGGGTAGATGTTCAATTGTTAATCATTCCTTCTTCAATGAAGGAGCAAGGTAAAATTGGTTTAATTGAATTTGGTTTCTTCTTTATTTTCTTGGGTACTTTCTTGTTCGTGATCTTGAGATCAATAGCAAGTCGACCATTGTTGGTGAAAAACCACCCTTACTTGGAAGAAAGCAAGAACTTATATCATTAATAAACTAGAAGTCGGAAGTTAAAAATATACAGGAATGGAATTATTGGTTCTAATAACGGTTTTAATAGTGATTGTAGCAATCGCGAAAGTGATGCGCTCTCATGAATTATCAACTCAATTGGTAGATGACGAAGAGTATGTCTCTTTATCTGAAATAAAAACCCAAGGGTTTTTATATGCCTTGTTTGGTGTTTTATTGTTTGGCAGTTTACTAGCGCAAATGGCTGGTTGGGGTAAATTTCTGCTTCCTGTTTCTGCTTCTGAGCATGGCGATAAAATAGACAACTTGTTTTGGGTAACAATGTACTTGATTTTGTTTGTGTTCTTCTTAACACATACTTTCCTTTTTGCTTTCATCTTTAAATACTATAAAAAGAAAGACCAAAAAGCTTTGTGGTTCCCACACAACAATAAATTAGAGATGGTGTGGACTATCATTCCCGCTATCGTTCTGTTGTCATTGGTGTTTTACGGTCTATCTACTTGGGATGCTGTAATTAATCCAGAGGAAGATAAAAATACTGTAGAAGTGGAATTGGTAGGTGAGCAATTTAAATGGACTGCACACTACTCTGGTAAAGACAATCAATTGGGTAAAGTGAATTTTTCTACTATCACTAGTTCAAACTCTTTAGGTATTGTTACTTCAGCTACTTTAGATTCTGCTCTGGTTGGAACGATTGCTTCTATTGTACAATTGGAAGGTCAGGTTAAAGTATTGGATTCTTTAGTGGAGAATGGGTGGTCTGGTAAATCTGAAGAATTGTCTGAAGCTGAAACACAATTGTCTGCTTGGAAAGCGAACGAAAGAAGATTAAGAAAAATGATTGCTGAGAAAGGAAACTACTCGGTAGCTCAAGATGATATTATTATTAGAGATACTTTGTTTTTATGTAAAGGAAAAAATCATCACTTCACTTTCCGCTCTAAAGACATTATTCATTCAGCTTATTTCCCTCACTTCCGTGCACAAATGAACTGTGTGCCGGGTATGAGTACTCAATTTACTTTCAAACCTCGCTATACAGCTGAAGAAATGAAGGTTGAAGCTGCTAAAGAAGGAAAAACATTTTATTCATACGAATTGGTATGTAATAAAATTTGTGGTGCTTCTCACTACAAAATGCGCTTCCCAATTGTTGTTTTAGAACAAAAAGATTTTGATGCTAAAATGAAAGCAGCAAAAACTTTTGGTGATGAAATAGTAGGAAATTAAAAGATTGATTAGAAACTTGTAAAACGATAAAAAATGTCAGCACACGCACACGGACATGAAGCACACGGGCACGATGATCACGGTCACGACCACGGTCACCACGAGCACCACGAGACTTTTATAACAAAGTATATTTTCTCTCAGGATCATAAAATGATTGCTAAGCAATTCTTGATTACTGCTATTATTATGGCTGTAGTCGGAATGGGTATGTCAATCCTTTTCCGTTTGCAATTGGCTTGGCCTGGTGAAGGTTTCGCTTTTTCAAACTTCTTCTTAGGAGATAAATTTGCACCAGAAGGTGTCCTTACTCCCGATATGTATTTGGCCTTAGTTACGATTCACGGTACTATTATCGTGTTCTTCGTATTAACGGGTGGATTGAGCGGTACTTTCTCGAATTTATTGATTCCTTATCAGTTGGGTGCTCGAGATATGGCATCTGGTTTACTAAACATGATCTCTTACTGGTTGTTCTTCCTTTCTTCTGTTATCATGATTGCTTCATGTTTCGTTGAAGGTGGACCTGCTTCTGCTGGTTGGACGGTTTACCCTCCACTTTCAGCTTTACCACAAGCTATTCCTGGTTCTGGTTTAGGTATGACTCTTTGGTTGGTTTCTATGGCGATATTCATTGCTTCTTCTTTATTGGGAAGTTTGAACTATATCGTTACTGTTTTCAACTTGAGAACTAAAGGTATGACAATGACTAGAATGCCATTAACTATCTGGTGTTTCTTAATCACTGCTGTGTTAGGGGTTCTTTCTTTCCCAGTATTATTATCTTGTGCATTGTTGTTAATGTTCGATAGATCTTTCGGAACTGCGTTCTACCTGTCTGATATCTTCATGAGCGGTATTCCTTTGGAAGCTACTGGAGGTTCTCCATTGTTGTTCGAGCACTTGTTCTGGTTCTTGGGTCACCCTGAGGTTTATATCATATTATTACCAGCTTTAGGTTTAACTTCTGAAGTAATTTCAACGAACTCAAGAAAACCAATCTTTGGTTATAGAGCTATGATTGTTTCAGTATTGGCTATTGCATTCTTATCGTTTATTGTATGGGGTCACCATATGTTTATGACAGGTATGAGTCCTTTCTTAGGTACTGTGTTTACATTTACTACTTTATTGATTGCTATTCCTTCAGCTATCAAGGTTTTCAACTACCTTGCTACCATTTGGAAAGGTAATCTTCGTTTGACTCCAGCAATGATGTTTGCATTAGGGATGGTTTCTTTATTCATCTCTGGTGGTTTAACAGGTTTGATTTTAGGAGATTCTGCTTTAGATATTAATATTCACGATACCTACTTCGTAGTTGGCCACTTCCACATCGTAATGGGTGCAGGAGCTATCTTCGGTATGTTCGCAGGTGTTTACCACTGGTTCCCAAGAATGTACGGTAAATTCATGTTGCCTAAAATGGGGTACTTGCATTTTTGGATGACTATTGCAGGTGTTTATGGCGTATTCTTTCCAATGCACTTTTTAGGTTTGGCAGGTGTGCCTAGAAGATATTATTCTAATGCCGAGTACGAAATGTTCCAAGGTATGGAGAACATCAACGTAATCATTACTTGTTTCGCTATTATGGCGGCAATCGGACAATTCATTTTCATCTTTAACTTCTTCTATAGCATTTTCAAAGGAAGAAAATCTAGTCAGAATCCATGGGGTTCTAACACATTAGAGTGGACTGCTCCAGTTGAAAGAGTTCATGGTAACTGGGAAGGTAAAATTCCTGAAGTTCACAGATGGCCTTACGACTACAGCAAACCTGGTTATGATGTAGACTTTGTTGACCAAACAGTTCCACTTAAAGATGGAGAATCTGAAGGTCACTAAGATTAAAGAAATAAAGAAAGCCCTCTTGATAATTCAAGGGGGCTTTTTTATTTATAGTTCAATGTTCAATGTTCAAAGTTTAATGTTGGCTGGTTGTGAAAGTAATTCATAAACTCTTACATTTGATTGAAGTTTTCTGACTTTTTACATTTAATCCGCCAAAAGGAGTAATGGCATTTAAACATAGAACGAATCCTGTGAACGAAGCACTAAATCCCGATAACGAAAAATTAAGTTCAGCCGAAAAGGAATTTGAGAAAGTTCTAAGGCCTAAACATTTCGATGATTTTGCCGGACAGCGCAGCGTGTTGGATAATTTAGATGTTTTTGTTAAAGCTGCTTTGCAACGGGAAGAAGCGTTAGATCATGTATTGTTACATGGCCCTCCGGGATTAGGAAAAACCACTTTAGCAAACATCATCTCTCAAGAACTGGGAGTTAATATAAAAATTGCTTCTGGTCCGATGATTGAAAAGGCTGGTGATTTAGCGGGTTTGCTCACCAATCTTCAAAAAGGCGACGTTTTGTTCATCGATGAAATACATCGATTGAGTCCGGTTGTAGAAGAATATTTGTACTCTGCTATGGAAGATTATTCTATCGACATCATGATAGATTCTGGACCCAATGCACGTGCTGTACAAATCTCCTTAGAGCCTTTTACATTGATTGGTGCAACCACACGCGCTGGTTCATTAACTGCCCCATTACGTGCTCGTTTTGGTATCAACTGCCGTTTAGAATATTACGATGCAGAAGTGCTTACAGGTATTGTTGAACGTTCAGCAGAAATATTGAAAATCCCTATAGATTACGATGCAGCATTTGAAATCTCCAGAAGAAGTAGAGGAACACCACGTATTGCCAATGCACTGCTAAGACGAGTGAGAGATTTTGCGCAAATAAAAGGAAATGGAACAATCACTGTACCTATTGCCCACATGGCTTTATCAGCCTTGAATGTAGATGAATTCGGTTTAGATGAAATGGACAATAGAATCCTTTCTATGATTATAGATAAGTTTGGTGGCGGACCAGTAGGCTTAAATACATTGGCCACTGCCGTTAGTGAAGAAGCAGGAACGATAGAAGAAGTGTACGAACCCTTTTTGATTATGCAAGGATTTTTAAATCGCACTCCTCGCGGAAGAGAAGCTACGGCACTTGCGTATCAAAGGCTTGGTAAAGAATATAGAGGCAATCAAGGCAAACTTTTTTAATTATGAATCCGTCAGTGGACGGCCAAGTTCGTGAATTTTGAATTCTGCATCAACTCATAAAATTTCATTTCTCATCAAACAAAAAGCAATCGAGTTGGGCTTTATGTCGGCAGGTATTTCCAAAGCTGATTTTTTGGCGGAGGAGGCTCCTCGTTTAGAGAAGTGGCTCAAAGAAAACCGCAACGGGGAGATGAAATACATGGAGAATTATTTCGATAAAAGACTCGATCCTAGAGTGCTTTTCGACGGCTGTAAAAGTGTGGTTTCTGTACTCTTAAATTACTTTCCTACAGAAACACAAAAAGACGCCGAAGCCCCTAAAATCAGTAAGTATGCTTATGGAGAAGATTATCATTTCGTAATTAAAAGAAAGCTACAAGAGTTGTTGGATTTTATTCAGCAAGAAGTGGGAGAGGTGGAAGGGCGAATATTTGTAGATTCTGCTCCAGTGATGGATAAAGCTTGGGCGAAAAAATCGGGTTTAGGTTGGATCGGAAAAAATTCTAATTTGATTTCTAGAGGTGCCGGTTCTTTCTTTTTTATTGGCGAGTTATTGTTGGATATTGACTTGGATGAGGATCATGAAGTGGCCGATTTTTGTGGTACTTGCACGCGCTGTTTAGATGCTTGTCCTACTGGCGCAATTATTCAACCTTATGTGGTTGATGGCAGCAAGTGCATCTCGTATTTCACCATAGAATTGAAAGATGCCATCCCTGTCGCCATGAAGGGACAGTTCGATAACAACATGTTTGGCTGCGATATTTGTCAGGATGTTTGTCCCTGGAATTCTTTCTCAAAACCACACCAAGAATCTGCGTTTTTACCCCATCCCGATTTGCTGTCCATGACCAAACAAGAATGGAAGAATATTTCCAAAGAGGCCTTCGATAAATTGTTTAAGAATTCTGCCGTAAAACGCACTAAATTCAATGGATTGAAAAGGAATATTGATTTTTTGGATTAGAGATTATTTCCCGCCCAATTCATTCACTTTAGCCACAATCGCAGCCTCATCACCAGCCGTGAAATTTTGTTTTTCCCACACCACTTTTCCGGTGTTATCTACAATTAAAATCAAGGGAGGGAAAGTACCACCAACACCTCTAAATACTTCCTTGTTAGGGTCGAGTAAGAAGTTGTATTTCCATGTTTTGTTTTGAACGAAAGGAAGAACTTCAGCTTCTTCACTTTTTGGGTCGATAGAAACAGCATAAATAGGTACCGATAGTTTGCCGTTTAAAGCATTCAATTCATTGACGCTATTGTTGTTCCAAATGGCCCAAAAAACCACTATGGTTAACTCGTTTCTTTTGGCTATTTCATTGAGGTTGACGGTTTTTCCATCGAGTGTGTTAAGGGTGGTATTTGTAAGCGCTTTTTGTGCAAAAATACTTGAAGTAAGTAACACAAATAATAGGACCGAAGTGAAAGCAGTTTTCATAATGTATTTTTAAAAGATGTTTAGCCTACTGCAAACATCATACTGAAAATACAAAATTTATTCTTCACTTAAGAGTTGAGCTACAACTTTTGGAACTCCGCTGCCTGCTTTTTCTTTGATTATCGTTAGATTTTGTATTCCATCTGTGGGGCAATCCTTGGGGTCAATTAAAAAAGTTTTGCATCTCTTGGGAGCGGCATGAACGAGTCCGGCTGCAGGATACACATTCAACGAAGTGCCAATCACCAAAATATAATCTGCTTCAGAAACCATTCTTTTTGCTACACCAATATTGGGTACACTTTCGCCAAACCAAACAATGTGTGGACGCAATTGCGAGCCCTTCTCGCATTTGTCTCCCATTTTAACTTCCCATCCATCAATGTTGTATATCAATGCGGCATCTCTAGTGCTTCTGGCTTTGGTGATTTCTCCATGAAGATGTAAAATATTGGCAGAGCCTGCTTTTTCGTGCAAATCATCAATGTTTTGTGTGATGATGTTTACGTTAAATTTTTGCTCCAATTTTTTTAGTGCCAAATGCCCTTCGTTAGGCTGGGCAGAAACGCACTGTTTTCTTCGTTGGTTATAAAACTCTTGCACCAACGCAGGATTCTTATGCCAGGCTTCGGGTGTAGCCACGTCGTATACATTGTAATTTTCCCACAAACCATCGCTGTCGCGAAAAGTCTTCAATCCGCTTTCTGCACTAATGCCTGCACCCGTTAATACCACTACTTTTTTCATGTTTCTTAGATTTTTAAAAGTGCTCTAAAATTACTACTATTACCGCGCAAAAAAAAGCACTATAAATGAGCAAATTAAGAAAACAAGAAGCGTTAGATTATCACTCGCAAGGAAGACCTGGAAAAATCGAAGTAATTCCATCTAAACCCTACCACACCCAAAGAGACTTGTCTTTGGCTTATTCGCCAGGCGTTGCAGAGCCGTGTTTGGCCATTGCCGAAAATCCAGAAGATGCTTACAAGTACACCGCAAAAAGAAATTTAGTTGCTGTTATTTCAAATGGTACTGCGGTGCTAGGCTTGGGAGATATTGGTGCTTTGGCTTCTAAACCAGTGATGGAAGGAAAAGGTTTATTGTTTAAAATATTTGCAGATATCGATGTTTTCGATATTGAAGTAGATGCCAGCAATATTGATCGTTTCGTTGAAACAGTAAAAGCTATTTCTCCCACTTTTGGAGGCATCAATTTGGAGGATATTAAAGCACCCGAATGTTTTGAGATAGAAGAGCGCTTGAAGAAGGAATTGAATATTCCTATTATGCACGATGATCAGCATGGAACAGCAATTATCACAGGTGCTGCTTTGTTGAATGCTTTAGAATTGACAGGTAAAAAAATTGAAGAAGTAACAGTGGTGGTGAGTGGTGCGGGTCCGTCGGCTATTAGCTGCGCCAAGCTGTATTTGGCTTTGGGTGCAAAGGTGGAGAATATTTACATGTTCGATTCCAAAGGAATGATTACCAAGCAGAGAACTGATTTAGATAAGCACAAAGAAATTTTTGCCAACGAAAAATCATTTCCTTCATTGGCCGATGCGCTAAAAGGAAGCGATGTTTTCTTAGG
>Ga0208133_1000541_pt1 | contig 14741 bp, 3 predicted proteins | sample ColrivemetaGS535_FD_187595 | JGI IMG/M metagenome (GOLD analysis project Ga0208133, IMG submission 187595) | Estuarine microbial communities from the Columbia River estuary, USA - metaG S.535 (SPAdes) (version 2) | ecosystem: Environmental > Aquatic > Marine > Intertidal zone > Estuary | place... | reverse complement strand
CTTCATATCCACTAGGGACGAGCTGATGCCAATAACCTAAACCACCACTAATAAATTCTACCTTTCTTCCTGCAAAAACCTCTGCAGGAGCATTTGCAGTATCAGATACTGAGATTAAAGAGCTAACACGAAGATTAGAAATTTGAGCTAATGCAGTTGTAATACCAGTAGATACATTCAAGGTTGCTGTAGTAACATTCGTAATTAAAGCATTAGTTGTAGTAAAATTAGTTGAACACATTCCACCATTAACATCAAGTGTATGCGATGGAACTGTTGTACAAATACCAACATTTCCACCTGGATATTGTAAGATTAAATTTTGGGAAGTCAAAGTAGAATAGTTAAATGCAAATATATTCCCTATTGTTCCATTATTATTAAATCCTAGTCTTTTAAGTGAATCCTGAGACGCAACGTGTAAACCATGGCCCCATTCATCCCCTCCAGTAATTAATACAGTACCGTTTGTACCAGTACTATCACCTACAACTTGTAGCTTTGCATTTGGACTAGACGTATTAATACCCACGTTTCCTTCTGGTCTCATTGTTAATATATCTCTCGTTGTAACATTATTAGTATTATAATCAGTCGCTAAAAATCGTAATGTATTACCTCTTGCATTAATAGAATCTGATTGTGCATATATACCATAAGTTGGATTTCTAAAATCTAATAATGAAAAATTTACTGCTGGGTCAGGAGTATGAATCGTTAATCTTGAGGTTGGACTAATCGTACCAATACCCACATTTCCACCAGTAGTGTAGATACTACCTATTGTGTTTGAATTTCCAATAGCTATTAAACTTGTTGTAATTATAGATGTACCAACTGTTTGTGTTGTAACATTAGAATTTGTTATTTGAGAACTTGCAGCTGTAATACCAGATGACAAATTAAGAGTTGCTGAACTAATATTAGTTGAAACTGTATTTGTATTAATCAAAGTTCCAACTGTACCTGTTGTACTTATTATACTAGTAGATTTCAATGTACCTGTTGTAACACCAGATGAATTTGCAATCAAACCACTAACATTAGTAGATAAATCATATGTAAAGACAAAGTCTTCTATGGTTGCAGACGTACCGGATCCTCTAAACCTTATATATTCATTGGGGTTCAATGTAGTTGTTTGAATTCCTGTATCTGTAACAAGTGATCCAGATGAATATACCAACGTAGCTGGTGTTGATATTATAGTTGTACCATCCGTATCTAATATATCTACATAAATAGTATATGTACCAAACATAGGAGCACTTGCACCAGGCGTTTGTACTCTCCAATTAACTACAGCTGAACTAGAACCTGTATATTTGAACGCAGTTGGATTATAAAAAGAAGAGTAAGGATTGTAACCGGGAGTTGGATCAACTGGTAAAGCAGTTACAAAATAACTACTAGAGTAATAATATGGTCGACCTTCATATCCACTAGGGACGAGCTGATGCCAATAACCTAAACCACCACTAATAAATTCTACCTTTCTTCCTGCAAAAACCTCTGCAGGAGCATTTGCAGTATCGGATACTGCGATTAAAGAACCAACGCGAAGATTTCCAATAACGTCTAATTTATAACTAGGAGATACGTTATTGATACCAACGTTTCCACCAGTAGTGTAAATATTACCTATTGTATTTGAATTTGCAATAGAATTAATTCCATTTGTTTTTATTCTCGCAAAAGAATTTACTGTTGCATTACTTCTACTAATATCTGATGACACGTATCCAAAATGAAATTCATCTGATATTTCCGAATATAAAATACTACTGTAATTTTGATTGTCTGATATATCATTTGTAAATCTTTCAAATAATAAACCTGTATCACATGAATTTGTTGGATTTTTATTTATCAATATGATATTGTCTGAAAAACTTGTTGTTGTACCAGAAACTGATATATTCCCTCCTACATAAAAATCTTTTTCAATAGATGCACCACCACCTATTGTTAAAGAACCACCAGACCCAACTCCAGTAGCATCTGTTGTATCTAATATATTTATAGGATTAAACGTATTTTGTGCCATATATATATATTATACAGGTAAAAAAAATAATTAAATATATTTTAATTATTTGTTTAATTTGAACTAAATGTATTTTTTGATCTAAATGTATTTTTTATCTAAATGTATTTTTTATACATTTTTAATCCGTGCTTGATTTCATCAAGCAACACATACCGGAAGCAAGAACGGCTGTTTTGGCTGGAAATTCGGTTTAAAGGATGTCAGCACCAAACGAGCGATACATCTTTGGGTTATTTTTAGTTTAATTTCGAACATTCTCTAATGCTTGAATTCTTTGTAATAAATCATTTACTGTTTGTTTTGTTTGTTGAAGTTCTCTTGATAAATCTTTTATCGCATTGACCAAAAATGGCACAAATGATTCCAAACTTAATCCTAATAATCCATCTGGAAAATCTTCTGTAGGGTTTGAACCTACTATTTCAGGTATCAAATCACGTACTTCTTGAGCTATAAAACCAATTCTAAGAGATTTTTCTGCATCATCTTGATTATATCTGTATTTCACTGGTCTTAATTGATCTACTACATCCAAACCAGAAGTAAGTGTTTCTACATCTTTTTTAACACGGATATCAGATTGGGCATTCCAACCAGTACCATCATTCGCCATCCAAACACCAAGGTTGTTCTGATTATAAACAGTAATATTATTATTACCACCATCAGGCCCTATTTTCCAATACACACTACTAGCAGCAGAATAATTTTCCAATATAAGTGGTTGACCTGTACTATTAACGTTACCTTTAACGTGCAATGCAACTATAGGTGATGTTAACCCAATACCTATATTACCATTACTCCTAATTCTCATTCTTTCTGTAGACGTAGTTGTAGCACCTGGTTCAGCTGTATAAAATAGTAAATTTGAAGATGCAGCTCCATCATCTATAGCTATAATTTGAGATGAATTACCACCTGCTCTCGCACTATATGGAGATAATATAATACCTACTTGATTACCTACTCCACCAACTGAATTAGCAAGTCTAAGAAATGGCTTATTTGATGATCCTGTAGCATTTACTATATCTAATGCACACGATGGACTAAATGTACCTAAACCCAATCCTGTTACGGTCCATCTACCAAGAGCAGTACCAGCACCCCAACTACCACTGTAAAATTCACAACCACCACTAGCTGCATATATATGGAAAGCATTGGAATTAGTTGGTCCTAATTGTAATTCTCCACTATTAATTTGCAATCCATTATTTGCTGGTGTGTTAATACCAATACCCACTCGACCATCCGCACCTATTCTCATTCTATTTATGTTGTTTGTTGCAAAAGTTATACTTCCATTTTGATGATTAAAAAGCTCTATATTTGTACCATCACCATATAAGTAAGCACTTCTATAAGTTCCACCACCAGCCGTCCCAAAATTAACAAGAAAAGCTGACGAACTTGAACTCCCCCCAACTCGTAAAGTTCCAAATATATCAGTATTACCTGCAACATTTAGCTTTTCAGTTGGACTATTTGTGTTGATACCCACATTACCATTATTTAGAATACTTAACGCATTACCGCCATACGTTGAGCTATAAATACCAAAATTATTATTACCTACTCCACTTGGATTGTGACCTATAGCCCAAAGTGCACCACTATTATTTGTATTTTGCCAGAAACCTATACTACTTTCTGCTGTATTAGTATTTGGGCTGACATTTATTTGCGGAGTATTTCCAGCGCCTCCATGATTTACATAAAGATTACCTGTAAAACCTCCAGCTCCACTAACAGAAAATCTATAAGTTGGACTATTTGTGTTGATACCTACATTTCCTGCTGCTGTTATTACCAACCTATTCCAAGTATTGTTTGTTCCGAAATTTAAAGCTCCATTCTGTTGATTCGTAAGATAAATAGTTGTACCATCACCATATAAGTAACCACTTCTAAAACTATCAACTGCACCACTTGTTCCCAAATCAATATTAAAACCTGTTGAACTTGAACTCCCACCAACTCGTAAATTTCCAAACAAATCAGTACTTCCACTTACATTTAGTTTTGAACTTGGACTAGTCGTACCAATACCCACATTGCCATTTGTAGCAACAGATAGGATATTTGTAGTATTTCTAAACAAGTTAAAATTGGAAGCACCGCCACTATTAATTCCTGTACCTAAAAGCCAATTGCCACTTGTAGCCTGTGTACTTGCTGTAAAATCATTAAGAGCAAAAAATCCTATAGCTGTTTCACCGCCAGATGTAGTTGGTGCTAATCTTGTAAGACCCCAATTCACGTTACCCTTAATATCTAATGTTGAACCTGGCACAGTTGTATTGATACCCACATTACCGGTTGATCCAACCCATATACCCATACCAGTATTACTTTGTAAACGTAAAGGACCACCATCATTACGAATTGTAACTGTATTCGCACCTCCATCAACTGTTCTTGTTGTAGAATTTTTAAAAATGTTAAAAGTACTAACTTGATCTGTTACCATAGTAAAGATAGAAGTTGCATCAGAACCACTATTTGGATTAGATAGGATTATTTGACTCATATTATTTATGTTATTGTAGACTTGTAGTTTTCCGTTAACATCCAAAGTATAACCTGGACTACTCGTACTGATACCAACGTTACCACCTGTAGTGAATATATTACCTACCGTATTGCTGTTTCCGATAGCCAACAAAGACGTTGTAATTCGTGCTGTTCCTACAGTACAACCTCCACTCAAATTCAATGTCGCTGAACTCATATTTGTTGCTATTACGTTTGTTACTGTATTACTTGTAACAACCAAATTGGTAATTGTGCTGTTTGTTGCATTAACTGCACCAGAACTTATGCTTGTGGTAGCTAACATGATACCTACTGTTATTGTTGTAGCTTTTAATGTACCATTAATATCTACATTATAATTAGGACTTGTTGTATTTACACCTATATTACCATCGGTAAATCTCGCACAAGAATTTATACCTGATATTGATATTGAACCAAATGTAGGAAGAACCATTTTTATATTTTGTATATAATATAAAAATATAAAATTAATTAAAACTCTATTCTTGCAATTCTCTAGATTTATTGATTTATTTATACAAGATAAATTGCCGTTGTATTTTACTATGTAGTTATTAGTCTTTTACTTACTCTGAATTTTTTTAGTTATGTAGGTCTTCTTTTTCGTATTCGGTAATTAAATACCCATTTTCATTTGTACGATTCCATTCTTTTACTGTATTATCTTTTCTTTCAGCTATTATATTCCAATAAACAATATCACTACTATCTTGATCTTCACATTCTATTGTAAGAATATTACCTTGAATATTACCTTTTAATCTTGAGAATGATGATGGGTTTTGTAGGAAAAAGTGTGGGTTAGCACACAATGCTTCAAACGTTCCTTGTGTCATTTCGCAACCAGGTTCTGCTACACAATCCGAATCGAGATTTATTGTAGCTGTTCCATTAACAAGTTGAACTTCACCCCTATAGATCAAGTCACATCTTGGACCTTCTATAAAACTATGAACAAGACGTTTTGTTTTATCATTTGGGTGAAGTGGATGTTGAATATTAAATGTTCCAGATCCTTTAGAAAGAGCACCATATACAATAACATCACCAGTGGATCGTATAGTTCCATTAACATCCAATGGGAAAGATGGACTACTTGTGTTGATACCAACGTTTCCTTCTGGTCTCATTGTTAATATATCTCTCGTTGTAACATTATTAGTATTATAATCAGTCGCTAAAAATCGCAATGTATTACCTCTTGCATTAATAGAATCTGATTGTGCATATATACCATAACTTGGATTTCTAAAATCTAATAATGAAAAATTTACTGCTGGGTCAGGAGTTTGAATAGTTAATTTTGAGGTGTTCAAGGTTGCTGTTGTAACATTAGTCATTAAAGCACTAGTAGCTTTTAATGTACCTGTTGTAATCCCAGATGAATTTGCAATCAAACCACTAACATTAGTAGACAAATCATATGTAAAGATGAAGTCTTCTATCGTACCCATCATACCCATGGCTCCGTCAACTGCTCTAAACCTTATATATTGATTCTGGTTCAACGTAGTTGTTTGAATTCCTGTATCTGTAACAAGTGACTCAGATGAATATACCAAAGTAGCTGGTGTTGATATTATAGTTGTACCATCCGTATCTAAGATATCTATATAAATAGTATAGGTACCAAACATAGGAGCACTTGCACCAGGCGTTTGTACTCTCCAATTAACTACAGCTGAACTGGAACCGGTATATTTAAATGCAGTTGGATTATAAAAAGAAGAGTAAGGACTGTAATTAGGATCTGGATTAACTGGCAAAGCAGTTACGAAATAACTACTAGAGTAATAATATGGTCGATTTTCAGTTGAACCACTTGGATTATATTCGTCAGGTGGATTTTGATTTAGATAAGTCATACCACCATTACTAAATCTTACATTTGTTCCTGTAACAGCACCTGCAGGAGCATTTGCAGTATCGGATACTGCGATTAAAGAACCAATGCGAAGATTTCCAGTGACATCTAATTTATAACTAGGAGATACGTTATTGATACCCACATTTCCACCAGTAGTGTAGATACTACCTACTGTGTTTGAATTTCCAATAGCCCTTAAACTTGTTGTAATTATAGATGCACCAACTGTTTGTGTTGTAACATTGGAATTGGTTATTTGAGAACTTGCAGCTGTAATACCAGTTGACAAATTAAGAGTTGCTGAACTAATATTGGTTGAAACTGAATTTGTTATAGTACTATTTGTTGCGAAAATTGAACCTGCTGTTAATGAAGTAGCTATATTTACTGTTCCATTTACAGATAAACGATGTTGAGGATTTGTATTTGATATACCAACATTTCCAGATGCTGAAATTAACATTCTCGAAACAGCTGTATTATTTGTATCTCCTACTAAAAATTGTAAACCATTTCCATACATATCAGATGTATCACCTATACGTATTGAAAAACCTGCTGCTGCAGAAGATATTCTTGACCATTCAGAACCAGTCCAAAACATATTACCTCCTAAATAATCACCACCACGTGCTCCATATATTATATTACTACCTATATGTAAACGTGTTTGTGGAGTTGTCGTACCAATACCTACATTTCCACCTGTTGTAAATATGTTACCCACAGTATTGGAATTACCTGTTGCGATTAAATTTGATGATACTTTAGATACACTTGTATTTACTTCCGTCGTATTAGATATCGTTCTAGCATATGATAAAGATGATGTATTTATATATAATCTCGCATCCGAATATGCAAGGTTTAATAAACTATTTCCTACACTTAATGCTGTATCTGTACACGGTGAAAAAATCTCTAAACTTGATTTTGGATACATACCTCTATAACATTCTGCAATTTGATTACTGTTTAAAGCAACTTTATAAACTGCAAGATTTGATATTTGCATTCCGTTAGCATTAAATCCAACTGAATCTACTCTTCCAAGAAAATCAAAATGTGTTATATTTGCACCCCAACTTGATGTAGAAGAACTACCATAATTCACACCATCTACGTATAATGTACACGTATCTGTATAGTAATTATATGTTAGTGCAACTTGATGAACTAAACCATCATCTGGTCGAACTGTACTTTGTATTAAAAGCGTAGTGGTTAAACATTCCCATACACCATCTGGAGCGCGAATTCGAAGAGGAGCTGCTGTTCCATTGTATACAGAAAACAAGACAACACCACTAGCAGAACCTCTTACCATAGCTACATTACACATAATTGTCCAACTTCCAATAGGTTCACTTCCAACAGTGTATCGAATAGGTGCAGCTGTTGTGCTGTCACCTGTCATAACTATGTATGATGAAATAGGATACGTAAAGTAAAAAGGTTGATCTACATATGATAAACGATCAAACAAAGTTAACGGAATAGATCTATACATTGCTGTGTGTCCTACATCATTAGGATGTCCACCATCTGAAAACATTCCTGAACGCCATTTACCTGTACCATCATCTACCGAACCTAAGAAATTAATATAGGGGATTTGCGAAGATTGAAGGAACTTATCTGCTTGTTTAATGTAATTATATTCGACACTTGTATAACTGTTATTTGGATAAGTACCACCTACAACAACTTTAAAACATTGTTGACGACACATATCAACTAAACGAAATATGTTACTAATATATTGATCAAAGATACTTTCCTTACCAGTAGAGTTTAAAATACCTTCATTTGCTAAAGACAATCCTATAATAACAACATCTGGTTGTAATGGTACTACATCAGTGTAAAATCGATTTATTAAATCAACTGTGGTGTTTCCTCCAATCGAAACATTATTAAATGTCCATCCATTTGCAGTTACATATTCACCTAATTTATAACCCCATCCTTGATTATTTGTAGCTCCAGTTCCATATGCAACAGAAGAACCAAAAACAACAATTCGTTTACTGTGTGCAGTGGATGGTAAAAATTTAGCATACCCAGTGTTATTTGTATTGGTAATGCTTGTAGCTGTTACAGTACCAGTAGTAATACCCGTACTAATACGAGCTCCACCTGAAACATCTAATCTATAACTAGGAGATACGTTATTTATACCAACGTTTCCACCAGTAGTGTAAATATTACCTATTGTATTTGAATTTGCAATAGAATTAATTCCATTTGTTTTTATTCTCGCAAAAGAATTTACTGTTGCATTACTTCTACTAATATCTGATGACACGTATCCAAAATGAAATTCATCTGATATTTCCGAATATAAAATACTACTGTAATTTTGATTGTCTGATATATCATTTGTAAATCTTTCAAATAATAAACCTGTATCACATGAATTTGTTGGATTTTTATTTATCAATATGATATTGTCTGAAAAACTTGTTGTTGTACCAGAAACTGATATATTCCCTCCTACATAAAAATCTTTTTCAATAGATGCACCACCACCTATTGTTAAAGAACCACCAGACCCAACTCCAGTAGCATCTGTTGTATCTAATATATTTATAGGATTAAACGTATTTTGTGCCATATATATATATTATACAGGTAAAAAAAATAATTAAATATATTTTAATTATTTGTTTAATTTGAACTAAATGTATTTTTTGATCTAAATGTATTTTTTATCTAAATGTATTTTTTATACATTTTTAATCCGTGCTTGATTTCATCAAGCAACACATACCGGAAGCAAGAACGGCTGTTTTGGCTGGAAATTCGGTTTAAAGGATGTCAGCACCAAACGAGCGATACATCTTTGGGTTATTTTTAGTTTAATTTCGAACATTCTCTAATGCTTGAATTCTTTGTAATAAATCATTTACTGTTTGTTTTGTTTGTTGAAGTTCTCTTGATAAATCTTTTATCGCATTGACCAAAAATGGCACAAATGATTCCAAACTTAATCCTAATAATCCATCTGGAAAATCTTCTGTAGGGTTTGAACCTACTATTTCAGGTATCAAATCACGTACTTCTTGAGCTATAAAACCAATTCTAAGAGATTTTTCTGCATCATCTTGATTATATCTGTATTTCACTGGTCTTAATTGATCTACTACATCCAAACCAGAAGTAAGTGTTTCTACATCTTTTTTAACACGGATATCAGATTGGGCATTCCAACCAGTACCATCATTCGCCATCCAAACACCAAGGTTGTTCTGATTATAAACAGTAATATTATTATTACCACCATCAGGCCCTATTTTCCAATACACACTACTAGCAGCAGAATAATTTTCCAATATAAGTGGTTGACCTGTACTATTAACGTTACCTTTAACGTGCAATGCAACTATAGGTGATGTTAACCCAATACCTATATTACCATTACTCCTAATTCTCATTCTTTCTGTAGACGTAGTTGTAGCACCTGGTTCAGCTGTATAAAATAGTAAATTTGAAGATGCAGCTCCATCATCTATAGCTATAATTTGAGATGAATTACCACCTGCTCTCGCACTATATGGAGATAATATAATACCTACTTGATTACCTACTCCACCAACTGAATTAGCAAGTCTAAGAAATGGCTTATTTGATGATCCTGTAGCATTTACTATATCTAATGCACACGATGGACTAAATGTACCTAAACCCAATCCTGTTACGGTCCATCTACCAAGAGCAGTACCAGCACCCCAACTACCACTGTAAAATTCACAACCACCACTAGCTGCATATATATGGAAAGCATTGGAATTAGTTGGTCCTAATTGTAATTCTCCACTATTAATTTGCAATCCATTATTTGCTGGTGTGTTAATACCAATACCCACTCGACCATCCGCACCTATTCTCATTCTATTTATGTTGTTTGTTGCAAAAGTTATACTTCCATTTTGATGATTAAAAAGCTCTATATTTGTACCATCACCATATAAGTAAGCACTTCTATAAGTTCCACCACCAGCCGTCCCAAAATTAACAAGAAAAGCTGACGAACTTGAACTCCCCCCAACTCGTAAAGTTCCAAATATATCAGTATTACCTGCAACATTTAGCTTTTCAGTTGGACTATTTGTGTTGATACCCACATTACCATTATTTAGAATACTTAACGCATTACCGCCATACGTTGAGCTATAAATACCAAAATTATTATTACCTACTCCACTTGGATTGTGACCTATAGCCCAAAGTGCACCACTATTATTTGTATTTTGCCAGAAACCTATACTACTTTCTGCTGTATTAGTATTTGGGCTGACATTTATTTGCGGAGTATTTCCAGCGCCTCCATGATTTACATAAAGATTACCTGTAAAACCTCCAGCTCCACTAACAGAAAATCTATAAGTTGGACTATTTGTGTTGATACCTACATTTCCTGCTGCTGTTATTACCAACCTATTCCAAGTATTGTTTGTTCCGAAATTTAAAGCTCCATTCTGTTGATTCGTAAGATAAATAGTTGTACCATCACCATATAAGTAACCACTTCTAAAACTATCAACTGCACCACTTGTTCCCAAATCAATATTAAAACCTGTTGAACTTGAACTCCCACCAACTCGTAAATTTCCAAACAAATCAGTACTTCCACTTACATTTAGTTTTGAACTTGGACTAGTCGTACCAATACCCACATTGCCATTTGTAGCAACAGATAGGATATTTGTAGTATTTCTAAACAAGTTAAAATTGGAAGCACCGCCACTATTAATTCCTGTACCTAAAAGCCAATTGCCACTTGTAGCCTGTGTACTTGCTGTAAAATCATTAAGAGCAAAAAATCCTATAGCTGTTTCACCGCCAGATGTAGTTGGTGCTAATCTTGTAAGACCCCAATTCACGTTACCCTTAATATCTAATGTTGAACCTGGCACAGTTGTATTGATACCCACATTACCGGTTGATCCAACCCATATACCCATACCAGTATTACTTTGTAAACGTAAAGGACCACCATCATTACGAATTGTAACTGTATTCGCACCTCCATCAACTGTTCTTGTTGTAGAATTTTTAAAAATGTTAAAAGTACTAACTTGATCTGTTACCATAGTAAAGATAGAAGTTGCATCAGAACCACTATTTGGATTAGATAGGATTATTTGACTCATATTATTTATGTTATTGTAGACTTGTAGTTTTCCGTTAACATCCAAAGTATAACCTGGACTACTCGTACTGATACCAACGTTACCACCTGTAGTGAATATATTACCTACCGTATTGCTGTTTCCGATAGCCAACAAAGACGTTGTAATTCGTGCTGTTCCTACAGTACAACCTCCACTCAAATTCAATGTCGCTGAACTCATATTTGTTGCTATTACGTTTGTTACTGTATTACTTGTAACAACCAAATTGGTAATTGTGCTGTTTGTTGCATTAACTGCACCAGAACTTATGCTTGTGGTAGCTAACATGATACCTACTGTTATTGTTGTAGCTTTTAATGTACCATTAATATCTACATTATAATTAGGACTTGTTGTATTTACACCTATATTACCATCGGTAAATCTCGCACAAGAATTTATACCTGATATTGATATTGAACCAAATGTAGGAAGAACCATTTTTATATTTTGTATATAATATAAAAATATAAAATTAATTAAAACTCTATTCTTGCAATTCTCTAGATTTATTGATTTATTTATACAAGATAAATTGCCGTTGTATTTTACTATGTAGTTATTAGTCTTTTACTTACTCTGAATTTTTTTAGTTATGTAGGTCTTCTTTTTCGTATTCGGTAATTAAATACCCATTTTCATTTGTACGATTCCATTCTTTTACTGTATTATCTTTTCTTTCAGCTATTATATTCCAATAAACAATATCACTACTATCTTGATCTTCACATTCTATTGTAAGAATATTACCTTGAATATTACCTTTTAATCTTGAGAATGATGATGGGTTTTGTAGGAAAAAGTGTGGGTTAGCACACAATGCTTCAAACGTTCCTTGTGTCATTTCGCAACCAGGTTCTGCTACACAATCCGAATCGAGATTTATTGTAGCTGTTCCATTAACAAGTTGAACTTCACCCCTATAGATCAAGTCACATCTTGGACCTTCTATAAAACTATGAACAAGACGTTTTGTTTTATCATTTGGGTGAAGTGGATGTTGAATATTAAATGTTCCAGATCCTTTAGAAAGAGCACCATATACAATAACATCACCAGTGGATCGTATAGTTCCATTAACATCCAATGGGAAAGATGGACTACTTGTGTTGATACCAACGTTTCCTTCTGGTCTCATTGTTAATATATCTCTCGTTGTAACATTATTAGTATTATAATCAGTCGCTAAAAATCGCAATGTATTACCTCTTGCATTAATAGAATCTGATTGTGCATATATACCATAACTTGGATTTCTAAAATCTAATAATGAAAAATTTACTGCTGGGTCAGGAGTTTGAATAGTTAATTTTGAGGTGTTCAAGGTTGCTGTTGTAACATTAGTCATTAAAGCACTAGTAGCTTTTAATGTACCTGTTGTAATCCCAGATGAATTTGCAATCAAACCACTAACATTAGTAGACAAATCATATGTAAAGATGAAGTCTTCTATCGTACCCATCATACCCATGGCTCCGTCAACTGCTCTAAACCTTATATATTGATTCTGGTTCAACGTAGTTGTTTGAATTCCTGTATCTGTAACAAGTGACTCAGATGAATATACCAAAGTAGCTGGTGTTGATATTATAGTTGTACCATCCGTATCTAAGATATCTATATAAATAGTATAGGTACCAAACATAGGAGCACTTGCACCAGGCGTTTGTACTCTCCAATTAACTACAGCTGAACTGGAACCGGTATATTTAAATGCAGTTGGATTATAAAAAGAAGAGTAAGGACTGTAATTAGGATCTGGATTAACTGGCAAAGCAGTTACGAAATAACTACTAGAGTAATAATATGGTCGTCCTTCGTATCCACTAGGGACGAGCTGATGCCAATAACCTAAACCACCACTAATAAATTCTACCTTTCTTCCTGCAAAAACCTCTGCAGGAGCATTTGCAGTATCAGATACTGAGATTAAAGAGCTAACGCTCAAGGTTGTTGTGGTAACATTACTAATTAAAGCATTGGCTGTAGTAAAATTAGTTGAACGCAGTCCACCATTAACATCAAGTGTATGCGATGGAGCTGTTGTACCAATACCGGTATTACCATTTGTAACACTTAAACTTTTATTTATATCCGAGAAGGATACCTTTCTATTTTGTTGCAAACTCATATATATGTATATATATATCCCTTATATAATTTTTTTATAAAAATAAATCATAAATTACGTATTAAATTGTTATACAATTAAGTTATACAATTTAGTTATACAATTAAGTTATACAATTTAGTTATACAATTAAGTTATACAATTTAGTTATACAATTAAGTTATACAATTTAGTTATACAATTAAGTTATACAATTTAGTTATACAATTAAGTTATACAAATCAAACACGCGCGTTTAAATCCCCCCCCCCCAAGTTAACTAAATATTTATTGTACCTATTAAAAGTTCAATTTTACTCCTATAACCTTTACGTTGAATTTTATTAAATTATCAAATAATAAAATTAAGTTTAAATATATTTATTTAATATTTCTTAGAAGATTGTTTCTTTGAAGATCGTTTAGGAGACTTTGACTTCTTAGACTTACGTTTAGGAGACTTTGACTTCTTGGACTTACGTTTAGGAGACTTTGACTTCTTGGACTTACGTTTAGGAGACTTTGACTTCTTGGACTTACGTTTAGGAGACTTTGACTTCTTGGACTTACGTTTAGGAGACTTTGACTTCTTGGACTTACGTTTAAGAGACTCTGAAGATTTAGTAGAGCTTGTCTTGGTTTTCTTGGACTTTCTCTTAGTAGATCTTTTCTTAGATTTACGTTTTGGAGATTTTACCTTTTTAGATTTTCTCTTGGTAGATCTTTTCTTGGACTTTCTCTTGGTAGATCTTTTCTTGGACTTTCTCTTGGTAGATCTTTTCTTAGACTTTCTCTTGGTAGATCTTTTCTTGGATTTACGTTTAGGAGACTTGACCTTTGGGGATTTTCTCTTGGTAGATCTTTTCTTGGATTTACGTTTAGGAGACTTGACCTTTGGGGATTTTCTCTTGGTAGATCTTTTCTTGGATTTACGTTTAGGAGACTTGACCTTTGGGGATTTTCTCTTGGTAG
>Ga0208133_1000540_pt1 | contig 14755 bp, 21 predicted proteins | sample ColrivemetaGS535_FD_187595 | JGI IMG/M metagenome (GOLD analysis project Ga0208133, IMG submission 187595) | Estuarine microbial communities from the Columbia River estuary, USA - metaG S.535 (SPAdes) (version 2) | ecosystem: Environmental > Aquatic > Marine > Intertidal zone > Estuary | place... | reverse complement strand
ATGTTGTAGGTGCAGGTGCCAAGGCAGGTGCCAATGCTGCAGATGATGCTGTGCGAGGCGCTGGTGCGGCCTTATCCAAATCTGCAGACGATGTTGCAGGTGTTGCTGGTAAGGAACTCAGTGCTGCCGAAAGAGCTGCTGCATCTGCTGCAGCCCAGGCCGCCAAACGATCCGGTAGATTAACAGGTTGGATAAGAGCTAATCCCAAGCTGGCTGCTGCATTAGGCTTGGCCGGAGCTGCAGCAATTGGTGCGGGAACAGTGGCAGCATTGGGAGGTTTTGACGATGAGGAAACAACTGGACCAGCAAACGGGCCAGCAAACGGGCCAGCAGCTGATCCAGCAACTGATCCAGCAAACGGGCCAACAACAACGGGTTCAGATATTGCGGCATCACCGACTAATACCACCACAAGCGAATTAACTCCAGAACAAAAAGACTTAATCAAAAAAATCCGCGAGCTGATGCGTAACGATTGGGGCGACGATAAAGATTGGCTCAACTCAACAATGGCTGCACAAGCTGTTTTAGATAAAGCTGAAAAAAGAAAACAAGCGGAAGCTGCAGCTATTGCAACGGCAAGCGAGAAGAAGGCAGGTGGTATTGCTGCGTCGCCCACAGGAACTACCAAGCCAGCAAGTGTTAAACCCGGAGATCTATATAAAGACAGCAGGGGTGTAAATCGAGATGTGTCTGGTAAAGAGTATAAACAAAATCCAGCAACAAAACAATTCGAACCTGTTACAGAAAGCGATAACGAATTGGCTCGCTGGTTGAGAATAGCCCGCGGTTAATCAATAAAATGGCAGATTTATTCTGCCATTTTCACCTCTAAAATATCTAACCGCTTGCATTAGCTGGATAAGTAAAGTATAATAGGCATATACATTAGGAGACAGCATGTCAGGTCGTTCATATGGTCCAGAAGAAAAGGCAAAATTAGAGCGTTTGATTTCAGAAGGCAGCACAGTGCTGCGTGAAATTGAAGATCTATCAGAAGGCTTGAAAGAAACAGTCAAAGCAGTTGCTGAAGAATTACAAGTAAAACCCAGTGTCATTAACAAAGCTATCAAAATTGCTCACAAGGGTGATTGGAGTGCGCATAATGCAGATTGGGAAGAGATTGAAGCAATTTTGGATATCACCAAGCGTATCTAATAAGTATTGCTAGCAAGGGTCAGCGGGCCATAAACCGCATGTAAGGTGTTTGTCAGCCCTAAATGACATAAGGAGAATTATGAGCTATGTGGATGCATGGTTTGATCGCGAGAATGATGTTATTCGAGTGGTTGAACGCAACAAGAAAGGTGAACGTGAGTTCCGAGACATTCCTGTCAAACATACTTTTTATGTAAAAGACCCCAAGGGCAAACATCAATCAATCTACGGAGATGCATTAACACGCATTGTCTGTAAGAACACCAAAGAACTACGCAAAGAACAAGCTATCAACAGCAGTAAAGAACTGTTTGAAAGCGACATTAATCCAATCTTTGTTACACTTAGTGAACATTATTTAAATCAAGATCCTCCAAAACTCAATGTGGCGTTTTTTGACATTGAGGTGGACTTTGATCCAGAACGTGGCTACAGCACACCAGATGATGCGTTCATGCCCATTACCTCAATTGCTGTTCACCTACAATGGTTGGAAACATTAATTTGTTTTGCTGTGCCTCCCAAGACATTGACTTGGGAACAAGCACAAGAAGAAATTAAGGAATTCCCCAACACTGTGCTGTTTAAAACAGAAGGTGAAATGTTGGATGCATTTTTAGATCTAATTCAAGATGCTGACATACTGACTGGTTGGAACAGTGAAGGTTATGATATTCCATACACTGTTAACCGTGTGACCAAGGTGTTGAGCAAAGATGACACTCGTCGCTTTTGTTTGTTTGATCAGTTTCCCAAACGCAGAGAATACGAAAAGTTTGGACGTCAATCAGTTACATATGACTTTATTGGTCGTGTACACTTGGACAGTCTTGAACTGTATCGCAAATACACGTATGAAGAACGTCACACATACAGACTGGATGCCATTGCTGAATACGAACTGGGCGAACGTAAAACACAGTACGAAGGCACACTGGATCAGTTGTACAACAATGATTTTAAAACGTTTATTGAATACAACAGACAAGATACATCACTGTTGGACAGACTAGACAAGAAACTGAAGTTTTTGGATCTAGCCAACACACTGGCACATGAAAACACAGTGTTGCTACAGACCACAATGGGTGCTGTGGCTGTTACTGAACAGGCCATCATTAACGAAGCACATCGTCGTGGTTTCCAAGTGCCTAATCGTGTTAAGAAAGACGACCGTGAAGAAAATACTGCAGCTGCAGGTGCATATGTTGCTGTGCCCAAAGAAGGCATACAGGACTGGGTTGGGTCATTGGACATCAACAGCCTGTATCCCAGTGCAATTAGAGCACTCAACATGGGTCCAGAAACAATCATTGGACAACTGCGCCAAACCCGCACAGAAGAATTTATTGAGATACAGCTGGCCAAGGGCAAATCGTTTGCGGCTGCTTGGGAAGGTAAGTTTGGTTGTGACGAGTTTGAAGCTGTTATGTCACAAGAAATAGGTACTGACATCACTATTGACTGGGAAGACAAGTCCAGCGATGTGCTAAGTGCTGCAGAAGTATACAGATTAATATTTGAAAGTAATCAACCTTGGATGCTCAGTGCCAACGGCACAATCTTCACCTACGAAAAAGAAGGTATCATTCCGGGCTTGTTAAAACGTTGGTACAGTGAACGTAAAGAGATGCAGGCCAAACTGAAAGAATGTATTAAAAGTGGTAACAAAGTTGAAGAAGAATACTGGGACAAGCGGCAACTGGTCAAGAAGATTAATCTTAACAGTCTATATGGTGCTATTCTCAACAACGGTTGTAGGTTTTTTGACAAGCGTATTGGACAAAGCACTACGCTAAGTGGTCGACAAATTGTCAAACACATGGCATCAAAGGTAAATGAGATTATCACAGGTGAGTATGACCACAGAGGCAAGGCCATTATTTACGGTGATACCGACTCGTGTTATTTCAGTGCTTACAAAACATTGCAAAAGGACATTGATAAAGGTGCTATTCCTTGGACTAGAGAAACTGTGATTGGTTTATACGACCAAATAGCAGAAGAAGTCAATACCACATTTCCACAGTTTATGTTGGACACATTCCATTGTCCCAAATCGCGTGGCGAAGTTATCAAAGCAGGTCGTGAGATTGTTGGTAGTAAAAGTTTGTTTATTACCAAGAAGCGTTACGCAGTGTTGTACTATGACAAAGAAGGCAAACGCACGGACACAGATGGCAAAGCTGGCAAGATCAAGGCCATGGGATTGGATCTCAAACGCAGTGATACTCCAGAATTTATTCAAAACTTTTTAAGTGATGTTCTTGAAATGGTTCTCATGGGTAAACCAGAACAACAAGTGTTGGATCACATTAGCGAATTTCGTATTCGATTCAAAGCTAGGCCTGGTTGGGAGAAAGGGAGCCCTAAACGTGCCAACAACATCACAGATTACCAAGCAAAAGAAAAGAAAGCTGGCAAGGCCAATATGCCCGGTCATGTTAGAGCCAGTATTAATTGGAACACGCTCAAGCGAATGTTCAACGACAAATATTCAATGAATATCACTGACGGTGCCAAGGTTATTGTGTGTAAACTCAAACCCAATCCGTTAGAGTTCACCAGTGTTGCATATCCAGTTGATGAACTGAGATTGCCACAATGGTTTAAAGATCTTCCGTTTGACCATGCGGAAATGGAACAAACAATTATTGATAACAAATTAGACAACTTGATCGGTGTGTTGAATTGGGATATCAACAGCACAGAAGAAAAAAATACATTTAACAGTTTATTTGAGTTTTAATATGAAAATTATAATTGCAGGGTATGGATTTGTTGGCAAGGCTGTTGCCAACGCTATTAAAGATAAAAATTTTATACACATTGTTGATCCACAGATCAACAATAGTATAGTGTCCGATTATAAAAATGCAGATGGCGTAATTATTTGCGTGGGAACTCCTGCAACTATACTGGGTGATTGCGATGTTAGTCAAGTACACAATGTGATGGATACTATTCCTGAAACAATGCCAGTGTTGATTAAATGCACAATTGTACCAGATTACCTAAATAAGCTGGTGGCAACTTATCCCAAACATGGTATTTGCTATAGTCCAGAATTTTTAAGAGCCTCTACCGCAGATGAAGACTTTAAAAATCAAACATACATGATACTGGGTGGAAAAAATATTGATACAGTTATGTGGCGCGATCTCTTTTTTGAGTCATTGCCAAAACTCAAATCATTTCTCCACTGTACTGTTGCAGAAGCCAGCATGGTCAAATATGCAACCAATTGTTTTCTAAGTGTCAAAGTGTCATTTTTTAATCAATTGCATGATATGTGTATTGCTAATAACGTTGATTTTGACACTGTGATCAGTTTACTTAAACTTGACAACAGGATTGGATCAAGTCACATGCAAGTGCCCGGTCCAGATGGGCTTCGTGGTTTTGGAGGATCTTGTTTTTCCAAAGACACAAATGCGTTTGTATGGTATTCCGACCGACTGAGTACATCAGTAAGTATTTTAGAATCGGCAATAAAATATAATAAAAGAGTTAGAAAATAATTGACATAGTCACACAAAACCTATATACTACAAAGATGGAGAATAATATGAAAGACTTTTTACAAGACCTAGTGGCACATACACATAACTTGGGCTTTTTGCCGTTGGTTAAAATTAGTGCAACAGAAAAAGAAGCGATGATCGAATCAATGGCTGAAGACCGTAGCGTTATCTTAACAGCAAAAGCCAAAGCACCAGTAGAGGACTTTGAAGGCACATTTGGTATGCCTAACCTTAACAGGTTAGACATTATTCTCAAATGTCCAGAATACAAGGAAAACTTTACTATTAAAGTAGTTAAACAAGAACGTAACGGAGAAACAATTCCAACAGGATTACATTTCCAAAACGGCGCAGGTGACTTTGAGAACGACTATCGTTTTATGAACCAAGACATTATCAATGAAAAGTTGAAAACTGTCAAGTTCAAAGGCGCAACATGGGACATTGACTTTAAACCCAGTATGGCCAGTATACAGAAGTTTAAATTCCAAAGTGCAGCTCACAGTGATGAAAAGACATTTCAAGTGTCCACCAAAGATGGTAACCTAGTGTTTAGTTTTGGAGATGCAAGTACACACGCTGGTAACTTTGTGTTCCAAGCAGGTGTAAATGGTAAATTAAAACAAACATGGTCATGGCCTGTCACAGCCATTCAAAGTATTTTGAACTTGCCCGGCGATATTTCTATGCGTATTGCTGATGCAGGTGCATTAAACATCACTGTCGACAGTGGCATTACTGTGTATGACTACATTTTGCCAGCACAATCTAAATAATGAATAAAAATCTGACAGCAGCTCAAAGCGATTATGCATATTTCTTGCCGGCAACGTCAGGCTTTTACAGCACGTATATAGGCAAACAACGTTACAGTAACTATGTGGATCCATCTCGTATACCTGCCAGTTTTGGACCCATGGGCATTGAAGCCATGAACTATTTGAATCCCAATGCGGCATTTTATTTCGACCATTGTTTGTATTCCGCAGGGCATGCCAACTTGGATTTGACAAAACCTGATCCCAGTGAAGACATGTTTCGTAATAGAGACCGTAGCACTAGTTGGGTATTAGGCGACTCGGGCGGATTTCAGATTGGTAAAGGTGTGTGGGAAGGTGAGTGGAATGATCCTAATGGTGCAGTAGTTGCACAACGCATGTCCGAAGCTGTGTCCAAGGGTGTGGAATTAGTACCGCAACTACATCCCACCGGTCATCCCAAAACTGATAAAAACGGTAATCCCAAGTACAATAAGATTGATCATGTTAAACTTTATCAAGCCAAACTAGATGCAGCACAAAAGAAACGTGGACAAGTGTTGGCATGGATGGATGCACTCATGGACTATGGCATGGTACTGGATATTCCAGCATGGGTTGGGCGTAGCCCAGTAGGTGCTAAAAACAGCGGAGTTGGTGACTATGATCAAGCAGTGGCAGCTACAAAATACAATAACGAATATTTTATCAAACATCGTACAGGTGCTTGTAAGTTCTTGAACGTATTGCAAGGCGAAAACCATAAACAAGCAAACGACTGGTATCATCAAATGAAAGACTTTTGCGATCCAACAAAGTATGATAAACCGTTCAACGGATGGGCCATGGGTGGACAAAACATGTGCGACGTTGATTTAGTGTTACGTAGATTAGTGGCATTGAAGTTTGATGGACTTCTTGAAAAGGGTCATCAAGACTGGATGCACTTCCTAGGCACCTCTAAACTAGAGTGGGCATTGTTATTAACTGACATACAACGAGCTATTAGGAAATATCATAATGAAAACTTTACCATATCTTTTGATTGCGCAAGTCCCTTCCTCGCAACAGCAAACGGACAAATCTATGTCCAAACAGAGATTGAAGACAGACAAAAATGGCTTTACCGCATGTTGCCGTCTCTTGACAACAAAAAATATGCCAAGGATACTCGTCTCTTCCAAGAAGTAGTGGTGCAAGACAAGCATTTTGAATCGTTTACCACTAGCCCATTAATGGACGGTGTCGAAGTGAAAGATATTTGTATCTACGGTCCGGGTGATTTGAATAAGATTGGTAAGGAAGGCAAAACCAGTTGGGATAGTTTTACATATGCAATCATGATGGGACATAATGTGTGGTTGCATTTGAACAGTGTGCAGGAAGCCAATCGGCAATACGATTCTGGACTGTGTCCTGCAATGCTGGTGGACGAAAAGTTTGAACGTGTTTACTTCAAAGATGTTGTTGATGCTATTTTCAGTGCGACAGATCAAGAAACAGCACTGGCAATTATTGACGGCTTTGATAAATTTTGGCAAGCTATTCCTGGTACCCGAGGTGCTATTGGTAAGAAAACAGTTAACGCCAGCGGCAAGTTCTCCGAATTCTTTGTAGAAGACAATGAAGATACTGTACAATCAGACGACGAACCCGAATGGGGTGATGACGAGGAATCAAAATTAAACCAGCTAGAATTACAGGTAAAAAAATGACACTGCCAGACGAAAGATATCGAGCTGTAATGGAGACTAAAAAGTTTTTAGAATCTATCCTAAACACTAGAAGTGGTTTATCAAAAGATATGAAAGAGCAAGCTAGATGGTGTTTGCGTCATTATCCTAGTGAACACGATATGGATCGTGCTTCTGTAGGTTCTCCAGAGACATTTCAAAGACGTATGGAAGATGTAACAAGAATGTTTAAAGTTTACGAACAAAAGAAAAATGAGCAAGCGTAGTCTAGTCATTGGTATGGGTATTGGAAACTTGTACAAGGATGTACTGACAAACCTTGGTCACAAAGTTGTCACAGTGGATCAAGATATTAGTAAAGGTGCAGATTTTGATTCCGTTGATAAAGCGTTACTGATACACGGTTTATTTGATACTGCTCACATCTGTACTCCCAACTTTACACACTTTGAAATTGCAGCTAGAGTTTCTCCGCACAGTAAAATTGTGTTTATTGAGAAACCTGGAGTTGCTACTAGCGATACTTGGACCAAACTAGTAACTGAATTTAAACAAACACGCTTCATAATGGTTAAAAACAATATGTGGCGTAGTAATATAGCTGAACTAGTTGAACTGGCAAGCAAGTCCAGGACTGTAAAGATAAACTGGATTAGAAAGAATTGTATTCCTAGTCCAGGTAGTTGGTTCACTACCAAGAAGTTGGCATTTGGAGGTGTCAGCAGAGATTTAATGCCACACTTGTTGAGTTTGTATGTGGCTATGAACCCTAATTGGAAACGTGAAAACGTATCTGGCCAAACTGCCATGCAATGTTGGAAATTAAAAGATATCGATAGTACTGACTATGGAGTTGTTGACCCCAATGGCACATACAATGTTGACGACATGTGCGTGATTAATTTTGGTAACAAGTGGCAGTGTGCGGCCAATTGGCGTAGCATAGACAAAGAAGATAGTTCTATTGTGTTTGTTATGCCAGATAATACAATAGAACAATTTGATTTAGGTTGGTGTCCGGAAGAAGCATACCATAATATGATTGTTGATGCTGTGGATAATATGGATACTCCTGAGTTTTGGTTAAAACAATATGCAATCGATACTTGGATACATGAGAGAATAGAAAATTTATGACACGCTGTTTACAAACGACTGGGCAAGGCTATTTTGAAGAAGTGGAATATGTCATGCCTACATTGACTGAGAATGAAATTTGTGTACGGGCTGTTATGACCGGTGTATGTCGTAGTGATATAGACATGATGAATGGTAATTTTGGGCCATTACCGTTGCAAATGCAGGGTCACGAAGGACTGGGCCAAGTAATTGGTATCGGTGCTAACATTACAGATGTGAATTTTGGTGACATTGTTGCCACACGCGGCGAGCCAGCATATGCAGACTTTTATAATGTACGCAAAGATGAATATGTACAAGTACCAGAAGCCCACCCACGCTATATTATCGAGCCGGTTGCTTGTGGTATCAATGCAGTGGATGTGGCGGATTGTGCTAGACGAGATAAAATACTGATCATTGGCAGTGGATTCTTAGCATGGGTGGCTTATCATACGTTGACCAAATTTAAACATCTTGAAAATGTTGATGTTGTGGGATCAAGTAATATTGATCTGTGGGGAGATCGATTGTTACTTGGTACTACTGAAAGTTATGATGTAGTGATTGACTTGAGTGGCAAATATGCTTTAGGCATTGACATTAACCTAAATAACAATGCCCTAATTGTTGATGCAGTTGGTAAAGCAGTAAGTAAAGAAGAAGCACAAACTCAACTTTGGAAAGCTGTTACCACTGTTAGACCAAGTCCACGCAATCCAAATTTTCATCAATGCATGAAAGATGCAGTTTGGATGATTGAAAACGGCTGTCTAAAGGTTGATTCTTTTTGGACTAAATGTTATAATCGTAACACTGAATGGCAACAAGCGTTTGCGGACGGCGCGAATCGTCCGAGTAATTATAGTAGAGGTTATATCAAATGGGACTAAACACCGAAGCCCGAAAACAAATTGATTTTTTTATTGGAGATGAAGTTGAGCATACTGTTTGTTATGGTATGAAAACTTTGTTTGTGGCAGGCGTTCAAGATATAGAAAAAATCATGCAACTTGCAGATAGTGACAACTGCAAGCATATCTATCTTGGAACCAGTCAAAGTTTTAATCCAGCAACTCACGAAGACTGGAAGTTATGGAATTCTATGATTACCCCTTTACTTAATTTAAAGTATTGGGTCAGTTTAGACTTTGACGTCAAGTATGCGGATCAAATTCACGAAGACGGCTGGTGTGAACATGACACATTTGTGCCCATGATCAGTGTTAAGATTCCATATATCAAATTGTTTAACTACAATGCAACTCTTAAAATTGATGACCTAACTTGGGGCAAAACAAACCCTGGAGTTTGGACTCATCATCTGCCAAGCCTAATGACCAAGGAAACTTACACACATTGGGATCAATATGTTAATGACACACCAATTGTTCAAACAGCAAAGGATACAGAATGATTATTCGGCAAGACGTTAGACCAAACAAAATGATTTGGGTTACCTTTAACAAAGAAGGTATGCACAAATATCCAGCCGCACTTACAGATCCTAACCTAGCAACAGGTGACGAATATGATGTGAGTTTTCTAGGCTATCCACATCGTCACATCTTTCACTTTAAAGTGTGGATTGGTGTCACACACGATGATCGTGATATTGAGTTTATTCAGTTCAAACGATGGTTGCTAAATCTTTACAAAGATAGTATACTAGCGTTAGACTACAAAAGTTGTGAAATGATGTCTGGAGATTTATATCAACAGATTTCACAAAAGTATCCCAACCGTGAGGTTTGGATTGAGGTCTCCGAAGACGGAGAAAATGGTTCATTTATCAAGTATTAATAGGAAAAGCTACAATGGCTAATAATTACAAAAATATCAGTTATTTCGAAACCCGGCCGGACATTGTAAAAATCTTTGACGACCTTGAGGGATTTTTAGATTGGTGTAAAATTGAGGGGGCACCGTTTGATGAATCAGATTTGTACAATAGAGAAAGTTGGCAGTGGCGTAATTTTGAAAAGAGTCGTAGGCCTAAGAAAGCATACACAGGTGAACGTAAACCTTACTTGGGTAAAAATCCCAAACACGAACGTTTTGAAAACTAATGACTATTTTCTTAATTGATTTAGAGGCAGTTGAGACAAGGTACACGGGTCAATGGAAGACTCATGTGCCTGCACTATTACGAAAGGCAGGACACCATGTCAACATTATATCAGGTCCTACGGACATTCCTAGTGCTACCACTCCTGGAGCATTTCTCAACTTTGGTGGAACTAATATATACAAAGCTAGTCAAGTGGAGCAGATGGGTCGGTTATTTTGCGATGGATCCGTTAATTCCGGCGATCATTTTGTGTTTACTGATGCTTGGCATCCAGGTATCATTAATCTAAAGTACATGAGTGAGTTGTTGGGTATTCCAGTAACTACACATGGCTTGTGGCATGCTGGTAGTTATGATCCACAAGACTTTTTAGGCAGGTTGGTTGGCAATAAACCTTGGGTGAGAAACGCTGAAAGAAGTTTTTATCATGCTTTTGATCACAACTACTTTGCTACTGAATTCCATGTTAAGATGTTCTTTGATAATCTGTTACATGATTATCCAACAGAAAATCCCTGGTATGAAGAAGACTGGGCAGAACGATACAACAGCGGTAAGATAGTTCGTACTGGTTGGCCCATGGAGTATATGCAAGATACTTTGGACAACTACTGGACTACCCCCAAGCGTGACCTTATATTGTTTCCGCATCGCATTGCGCCAGAGAAACAAGTTGAAATCTTCCGAGACTTGTCCACGCATTTGCCTCAATATGAATTTGTAGTTTGCCAAGATACACAATTAGACAAACACGAATATCACAAGCTGTTAGGTCGTGCTAAAATGGTGTTCAGTGCCAATTTGCAAGAGACACTGGGCATCAGCTGGTACGAAGGTGCTGTGGTAGGTGCTGTTCCCATGGTGCCGGATAGACTTAGCTATAGTGAAATGGCTTTTGATACTTTTAAGTATCCCAGCGAATGGACTGAAAGTTTTGAAGCATACAGTAGATACAGACCTTTTATTTGCAAAACAATAATACAGCATATGGAAAATTACGAAACTAGACTTCCTATGCTACATAAACAAACGGAGTTTTTACGTGACAACTATTTCTCAGCCGGTGGCTTACTCGCCAATATCAAGTGATACGATAGACACTATAACCATTAGTGGTACAGACACTATCAATTTTAGTTCGCTTACTACTACGGATACTAGCAATAGTATAACATATGTATCATCACCGTCATCATACACGTACAGCACAAGTGGCACTATTACATTTCCGTCAATCTCCACAGTACAAATTGGTGCAACAACCAGTATAGATACTTCGTCGTTCACAATAAATTTGCCCAAAGAGTGGGTTAATCAATTTCCAGACTTTGATCGTGTGCAAAAAATGTGCAAAGAATATCCAGGATTGGCAATTGCATTTGACAAGTTTAAAACAACGTATAAATTAGTGCGGGATGACTATGATACTCCAAAAAATAAAAGACCTCGTCCTTGATTGTCTGGAACGGCTGGATCGCAAACGGATCATCATGGATCGTCAGTGCAACGAGCCCTTGCTGACTCGTTACTACTTGTTGTTAAAAGAACGTAGGCATTTTCCATTCAATGTGTTCTTACACAAGTTTCACAAAGGCGATCCTGGTGATGTGCATGATCATCCGTGGCCCTATGCTACACTGATACTGGCAGGCGGCTACTACGAGTATACTCCCAATTTTGAACATGGCCAAATGGTCAGTGAAACAAAACATTGGCGTGGTCCTGGACACTGGCGTGTTTGTAGTGCTAACAGCTACCATCGTATCGAATTGGTTCCTGAAGTAACTGCATGGACCTTGTTTATGCCAGGGCCGCAACAACAAGAATGGGGATTTTTGGTAAACAACAAATGGATACACAATGACCGCTATCTCGAATCTCATAAGCATATCTAATACAACAAGTCCAGGCTACGGTGCAATACCGCCTGCACCTTCCCCATTAACAATTGGAAAAGTGTATACCACTAATAATACCGGTGCTTTCTTAACAACTGGATCAAACGGTACAAGTTGGGCAAATGAATATGACACTGTACTCAAAGTCAATCAAAGTCCGCCAGAATTAGAAGTCAAAGGTCGGCTAGTTCTTAATGGGCGAGACTTGGAAGAACGGTTAGATATAATTGAAAAAGTATTGCAAATTCCTGAAAGAGATGCTATACTTGAACGTAAGCATCCAAAGTTAAAGAAGCTGTATGACGAATACATTGCGGCATTGGCAAAATATAGAACATTTGACACAATAAAGGAATCAAAATAATGTTACACGAATCAGTAGCGCACACACGCAAAGAAATAACAGTTAAAGAATTTGAAGGATTTCGAGTACGTGTAACTAAACACGAAGTACTAGCACCAAAGGGATTGTTTAGTCTTGACATCATTCAAGAAAGTCTTAAAGACGGTGTAGTTCATGATAGTCAAACATACAATTTTTTTATGACCAAAGAAGAACTTGCTAAATTGGCAGCTGGACTAGTAGCATGAAAAAAGTTTATTACACTTGGCGCAATGTTCAAGGTGCATGTTTGGATATTGCTAGACAAATGCATAATCACAATTGGCGTCCAGATTATATTGTAGGCATTACTAGAGGCGGACTTGTTCCTGCTAATTTGCTTAGTCAGTATACTGGCATTAAAATGTGTAGTTTGGACATCAGTCTACGTGATGGTGGTGATTGTGTTAGTAATCTTGGCATGGCAGAAGATGCATTTAATGGTAAGAATATACTTATTGTAGACGACATCAACGATCAAGGCTCAACTGTTGCATGGATTAAGACGGATTGGCCCAGCGGTTGTTTCCCCGACGATGCCAAATGGGGAAGTATATGGGGTGACAATGTTCGATTTGCAGTATTAACTCACAATCAATCGAGCCAGTTTAAAGATCCAGACTACCATGTATGGACTGTTAACAAAGCAGAAGAAGATTGCTGGTTGGTTTATCCTTGGGAGGAATTTTGGTTATGACATCATCACTAATTAAACTTATTTTTGGCATTGCTCTAATTGTAATCGCCATTGCTATTGGACCTATTTTAGGCATTTGGAGTTTGAATACATTATTTCCTGTACTAAACATTCCATTGACTTGGGAAACGTGGGCAGCATTTGCCATTTTGCTGGGCGGCGCCAGTGGCTTAAGATCAGTGAGGAGTTCAAAATGACCTTAACTGTTGAAGAATTACAAGAAAAAATCAAACAAGTTACTGAAGATATTGAAAAAAATTCACAAAATATACATGTTACTGAAATCTTAACCAGTTACAAAGAATATCTCAAAGATGAATTAACAATGTTGAAAAAAGACCTATAATGTCTCCTAGTGATCATGAAATTATTGTGGACTGGCATAATCAAGGTGCGCTATGGTGGAATGAAACATGTTCCATGGTGGTGGAAGTGTTTGGTTTGCCAGGGCAACGATTCGTGTACACTCCAACTGAAGATTTTATGACATTTTGTTTCAAATCAAAAAAGGATGCGGAATTATGCAAGATACTTCTAAGCGAGAGACTATAAAAATATCAGTGGTTATCATTGCATTTGTGATAGCAATACCTATATTATTTTTAATCCTTCCAAAAAAATCAGACGGAGTTTGGATCAATTGTGAACTTTCCGAAATAAGTCCAGACTTTACTAACGAAATGCGCGAAGCTTGTAGACAACTTCGAGCATCAAATAACTTGCAAAAACCTAAATAAACCTATATAATACCAACATAGGAGTAACAATGACTAAAGAATTCACACCAGATCCAGTATTTCATTCAGATACAGACAATAAATTTGTTGCAGACGAATACAAACCCTTGGGCAAAGAAGTGTATGTAAAAAAAGAAACTGGCCTGGACGCAATGGCAGGCGATGGCGGATACCGAGAAGGAACCTTGGCAGGTGCAATCCGCATGAAAATGAAACGTGAAGGCAAACGTTTCTGGGCGGGTGACAACATTAGCGAATATGTTAGCGAAGAGGACAAAGAAACATTAATCACAGATGCAACAGAAGCATTTGAACTAGTACTTGATCAATTGCTTATTGATCGTGAGAATGATCCAAACTCAAAAGGCACAGCCCGTCGACTGGCTAAGATGTATTTTAACGAAGTAATGGCAGGAAGATATGAACCAGCGCCCGACGCAACAGCTTTTCCAAATGACAGCGCCGACCGTTACGAAGGTATGCTTGTGGTACGTAGTGAGCTACGAAGTATGTGTTCTCATCATCACCAGCCTGTCAGTGGGGTTGCCTACATCGGTATCATTGCCGCTAATAAACTTATTGGTCTCAGCAAGTATACCAGAATAGCACAGTGGTGTGCTCGTCGTGGTACACTACAAGAAGAGCTGTGTAACGACATTGCAAGAGAAATAATGAAAGCAACAGATAGTGAGAATGTAGGAGTATACATACAAGCAA
>Ga0208133_1000534_pt1 | contig 14806 bp, 10 predicted proteins | sample ColrivemetaGS535_FD_187595 | JGI IMG/M metagenome (GOLD analysis project Ga0208133, IMG submission 187595) | Estuarine microbial communities from the Columbia River estuary, USA - metaG S.535 (SPAdes) (version 2) | ecosystem: Environmental > Aquatic > Marine > Intertidal zone > Estuary | place... | reverse complement strand
ATAGTAAAAGAAGAATTTTACTGTAAGTCAAATGAATTAAAAAATGAAGATAATGCACCATTTAAATCAGGTAACGAATTTATTTTAACAATTAAGTAATGGAATTTTTTATCAGACAAGGGGCAACAGAACCAATCCTTAAAATGAGATTGATTGATGACGGTAAAAACGACAAGTCGTCCTTTAATGATATGCTAGAGAATTCCGACATCACATTCGAAATGTTTGATGTTAAAACAGAAGAATATCATATCTTAAACGGTTCTTGTCTATTAACGACGAGGACCAAAAAGTATGACCAAACAACTGACGAATACTACATAACCTATCGTTTTACCGAAGAAGGTACGTCAGTAAAGGGTCGTTTCGAGGGTATCATTAATGTACAATTTTTAGATACCAACAGTAACCCAACAACAAAGTTAATCACCCCAATTTCCGAAAAGTTATTTATTAACATTATTTAGGGGGATTTTTATTTCTCGATTTTTTTTCTTACATTTAAAAATGTAACCAAGACAAACTGTGGATTATCCACAAGATAATGTGTCAAATTAAAAAAAATCATAATGAGAGAAGTTATTTCCCAGGAAATCATTGAGAGTTTCCTGAATGGGGCTGACCCCGAAGAATTCATTGTGGGTGTTGAGTACGACTACCCCACAAACAAAATCTACAAAATCATTCAAGACCCTGAATTGGGGAAAATCGTTAAACCTGATAGTTTTACACCATTTTTATGGGTTGGGGACTTAGTTGGTTTGGGTTTCTACAACGATTCAAAAACTGAACAGAAGAAGGCAATGACTAAACACGGTATTCTAATTGAAAGATTAGAAACAGGTGACAATGTTAGACTCGAAAACGGATTAAAGTATTTGGTTAAAAGTTTAAAGAGTTACACAAGTTTAGTTTCTTTCTTTAAAGAAGGCGGTCTTGATCCTTGGGGTGAAACATCTAGACAAAATTTTCAAATACTATCTCCCGTTGAACAATATCTAGTTCAAACAAAGAAAAGATTATTTAAAGGTATTGAAGATTATAGTGGTGTTTATAGATTTGTATTTGATATTGAAACCACGGGTCTTGATCCCGAAACTTGTAAGATTATCTTAATTGGAGTTAAGGATAACCGTGGTCTACATAGAACAATACCCGCATTTGGTGATGATGGTGAAAAAACCTGTATAGAAGAATTTTTTGAGGTTATTCGAGAAAATAAACCAACAATTATTAGTGGATATAACTCGGCATTCTTTGATTGGCCGTTTATATTAAAAAGAGCCGAGATACTTGGTGTTGATGTTAATGGTCTTACTCAGATATTCACCAAACAGGGAATGAAAGAGAAAGAGGGGATGTTGAAATTAGCTAATGAAATAGAAACTTATAAACAACACATCATTTGGGGGTTTAATATTATAGATATTGCACACGCAGTACGTAGAGCTCAGGCAATTAATTCCGAAATTAAATCTTGGGGATTGAAATATATCACCACATATTTGGAGAAAGAAAAGGAGAATCGTATCTATGTTGATGGAGGTAAAATTTCTAAAATTTATTTAGAGAATGAAAGTTATTATGTAAACCCAAAGACAGGTGGATACAAACAAATTGGTGAACCAGGTACAGATGGTTTATTACAAAAATATCCTGGTAAATTTGAAATATGGACGGGAAGAAAAATAGTAGAACAATATCTTGATGATGACTTGTATGAAACTATGGTCGTAGATGATAGTTTCTCACAATCAACGTTCTTACTTTCTAAATTAGTACCAACAACGTATGAAAGAGCAGCCACAATGGGAACCGCTACGTTATGGAAATTAATAATGTCAGCTTGGTCATATGAAAATAAATTAGCAATTCCATCTAAGGATGAAAAACGAGCATTTACGGGAGGATTATCTCGTTTATTAAATGTAGGTTATGCTAAAAACATTGTTAAGTTTGACTACTCATCACTTTATCCATCTATTCAACTTGTGTATGATGTATTTCCAGATTGTGATATTATGGGGGCTCAAAAATCGATGTTAAAATATTTCCGTAACATTCGTATTAAGTACAAACTTCTTGCTGGGGAATTAAAGGATAGTGACCCAGTGTTATCAGAGATGTACGACCGTAAACAATTACCAATTAAGATTTTCATCAATGCGTATTTTGGTAGTTTATCCGCACCACACGTATTCCCTTGGGGTGAAATGAATTCAGGTGAAACCATTACCTGTATTGGTCGTCAGTGTTTAAGAATGATGATTATGTTCTATATGAAAAAAGGATATAAACCTCTAGTAATGGATACGGATGGTGTTAACTTTGAAACACCTGAAACAGCTAAGGATTCTGTTTATATTGGTAAGGGTTTAAACGAATTGGTTGTTGAAGGTAGGGAGTATCACGGAATTGAAGCCGACACCGCCGAATTCAACGATATCTTTATGAGAAATGAAATGGGATTGGATATTGATTACACTGCACCTGCTTGTATCAACGTATCTCGTAAGAATTATATCATTAAATTAATTAAGAAAGGTAAAGAGAAAATTAAATTAACAGGTAACACAATTAAATCTAAAAAACTACAAACATATGTTGTGGAATTTTTAGATGAAGGATTAAAGTATTTGTTAGATGGTGATGGTTTATCTTTTGTAGAATTATATTACGATTATGTGGAGAAGATTTATAATAAAGAAATTCCACTATCTAAAATTGCAAATAAAGCTCGTGTAAAACAATCAATTAACGATTATAAAAAACACATACAGAAAACAACCAAATCTGGTTCGTTAATGTCACGTCAAGCTCATATGGAATTAATACTACAGAATAACCATTCTGCGGGTTTAGGTGATACAATTTATTACATTAACAATGGTGATAAGAAATCATCTGGTGATGTAACTAAAATTAATAAACCAACTAAGAAACAACAACAGGAGTATATTGATAAACACGGGGAATCAATGCCAAGTGATTATGTTCAAGTTAACTGTTATATGATTCCAGAAAAAGATATTGTGGATAATCCCGATTTAAGAGGAGATTATAATGTTCCTCGTTATTTAACAAACTTTAATAAAAGAGTGGAACCATTATTGGTTGCGTTTAACCCTTCAATTCGTGAAGATATTTTAATCGAAGACCCAAAAGACCGACAATACTTTACTAAATTACAATGTGAATTAGTAAATGGATATCCACTTAAAGAAGACGGTCAAGATAAGTTTGAAGAGGTTATGACACTATCAGATGGTGAGGTTGTTTTTTGGAATAGAGTTGGTCGCGACCCATACTTTATGTACGTAGAAGATAGTTTACAATTGGTTGATCAATATTGGGTTGACCATAATCGTAAGGTTCTTAAAAACCAAGCACAAAGTATTAAAAGTAATGAAGACGAAATAATTTTAACAAATACTAACGACTTCGCTCTACACGCAATTGAAATTTAGATTACATTAAATGGTGATACCATTGGTCTATATTTCAAAGATTTATTAAGATTCTCCGCTTCGTTACCTTTCCTCTCAAGGATTTTTTCGGGGCGGAGTCTTTCTAATCTTTGCATTAATTCCTCAACCAATTTAGATTTCTCATCCTTGGCTTCGGTTAATAATGACGAGTAGTCAAGTTTTACTTGACTGTCTGGAACTTGTAAATCTCCAGAAAACTTACCCCAAATTCTGGCTAAACCTTCTTTAGCAAACGCTATCAAATATTTTCTAACCCAGTTCTGAGCTGGTTTATTTAATGCATCCCAAGTAAGTTGTTCGGTTTCAACATCTGAAGGTAACTTTACCACATCTTTGTTTTTATCCAAACAAGTATCTCTATCCATAGTATCGTAATACCAATACCATACATTATAGTTACGTTTAACATTTGAAAAGTCGAATCTACCTCCTGGTACATTATATAAGTGAATTATTTTAGTTCCATCAGGGCCTGCAGTTATTCTATAAGTTAAATCCCCACCAATTAATCGGTTTTTGATACTTCTATCTTGCATTCTCAATAATAGGTCAAAGGCTGGCATCATAAAATACGAACCACCATTAGCCATTTGAGCAAAACCACCAGAACCTGCAATACCACCCAATCCACCAAATCCACCTAAGAATGGGTCAATGATAGAATCTGACAATTCTGAACGAGCAAACCATAAAAGTTCATTTATCTCTCTACCCGCTGGGATACTATACATTTGTTGTCCATCAACAAGTTCAATATAATCTTTTTTAAGTTCAGAATTTCCACCTGCTTGTAACCCAACGATTTTAGAATAAGAATGGGAATATTGAGTCTCATAATCTAAACTTCTAGTTGTAAACGCTCTTGTTAACGATTGAGTATCAACGTCAAGACCCGCTAAGGCTGACCATTGTGACTCAATTAACCAATCACTTACGTATTGTTCGTATTCAGATAAGGATAATTCGATGAAAGTATCCATTTGTTCTTCGGTAAGTTCAATCCCTCTAACAGGCATACCCAACAAATGGAATACCTGAGTATATAATTTTTCTTTCTCTGGTTGTGAAATAATTGTTGCGCTCATTGTTTGTTTTATTAATATAAATAGTTTATATTTTAAAAGAAAATGTACAATAATATGGACAAAAAATTAAAATATAACGATTTTAAGTCCTTGTTTGACGAAGGTTGGGATGGGTTTAAGGGGTATTATTTCAATGAAGCTCAACGTAACTTTGAAATGGAATACCGTAAAATAGGAAAGTGGGGGTGGTGTCAATCTAGAGAAAAAGAAGGAATTTTAACGGAAGACGGGGATTGGGATGATGCAAATAGAATTAATACACACCCAAATTTGTGTAAATTCTTTTATGAGGAATGTATAAAAAACAATCCAAATATTTTTGTGGAGTTTGGTAATCCCCAATATCATAAAGAGAATGTAATCGTATTATGGAATTTCATAATTGGTAATTTTGACCTATATTTCACAAAAAAAATTACAAACAAATATTATGATTTAATTTATGGATTATTAAATCAATCTTGGCAAAGAGGTAACATATCGGTTATAATTGCCGTTCTTTATCTTAAGAAATTCTATCCTAATATTAAAAATATTAAATTTGGGTTTAAGACTGGGGATAAAGATGATATGGATGGAGTTGATATTGAAGCAACTTTAGAGGACGATTCAATAATAAGAATTCAAGTAAAAGGTGGTAGATATACGGATAAAAATTATGGTGGAAAATATTATATAAACGGTTCCACTAATGATTTAAAATACGACAGATGTGACCACTACATATACACACAAACAAAGTATGGTAATTTACCGTCTTCGTTTATTATGTTTAAAAATACAGACCAAATAGGTAGGAAAGATAAAAGTATTATAGTTCCTGTTGATGATATAAAATTTAAAATACAAGAAAATATGCCAATGCCTGAAAACTTAACCGACTTAATGAAAATTTGTGGTGAAAATAACATCCAATTTCAAATTAAAAAAGAAGAGGAGTCAAATTACATTAAATTAGATGAAGAAAACAAAACATTAATTATTAATTTCAGTGACTATGAAAATAATTCATTAGAAAAAGAATCAATAGAAATGTTAGAAAAATTAAAAGAGATGTTTAAGTAAATCTTTACTGAAAGATTCAGAATATTCCCCATCTCCCATTACTTGGTCAATTATATTTTTCTTCTTTTGTAATATATTATAGATAATCTTTTCAACAGTGTTCTCAAATACAGGATAGTATACGAGAACACTATTTTTTTGTCCATATCTATATGCTCTATCTTCACCTTGTGAGTGGTCAGCAGGGACAAACGATAAGTCATTCATTATAACAACCTCAGCAGCGGTTAATGTAATACCAACACCCGCAGCTTTAATGTTACCAATAAACACTTTTATTTTATCATCAGTTTGAAACCTATCAACGTTCTCTTGTCTCTTATCTTTATTCATACGACCATCAAGAGTAACAGAGTTCTTTTTATATTTCTCGTGAATCATATCAAGACTCATTGTAAAGTTAGTAAAAACGATAACCTTCTTACCTTGTTCTAAACATTTATCAATTAACTCACAAGTATACGGAATTTTTTCATATGCAATAAGTTGTCTAATCTTCATCAAACGATTAAGTGTAACACTAATAGTTTCCTCATTCTTTTTATCGGTACTAATACGTGTAAACTCTTCTAACTCCTCATCATACATTTTACTTGTTAATTCAACAAACACTGGAGTTACAATTTTTTCTGGTAAATCAAGTATGTCAGTTTTCATTCTACGAAGAACTAAATTCTTGGTACGTTCACGAAGTTCATCTAAATTAGACGCTCCACTTGTGTTCCACACTCTACGATTACCAACGTTGAATTGATATCCTTTACAATATCTACGAACATATGATTGCCAATTTAATGTTAATGGTGATTCAACAATCTTTAATAGGTTAAAATAGTTAATAGGTCTTGAGGTCATTGGTGTTCCTGTTAATAACCATACTTTAGGTATAGTTTCAAGAACATCATTTAATAGTCGAGTTCGATTTGCGGTGGCGTTTGAAATGTAATGAGCTTCATCTACGATTGCCAAGTCAAAATTGGCATTAACCAATAATTTATAATCGTCACTATCCTCACTCTTGTCTGTGGTGTGGTAGTTCTTAATAATATCATAATTAATAATATAGTAGTCAAATGTAGATCCCCATTTACGTCCTTCGACAATTAAAACTTTTCTATCTGAATAGTTTCTTATTTCCCTTTCCCAATTTATTTTTAAAGATGCGGGACACACTATAAGTATCTTTCTTGCTTTACTTTCTAACGAAGCAATAACTGCGGATGTTGTTTTACCAAGACCCATATCATCTGCTAAAATAAATTTATTATTTGCTAATAATTTTTCAACCGCAATTTTTTGATGGTCCATTGGTGGTCTCGAATCATACTTACTATAATCGATTACCCTATCTAACTTTTTCTCTTCTTGAACAACAGCAGCCTTTGGTAACCAAAAGGACGACATTTGTTCGTGATTTAGAATCTTACCCCAAATGTGGAACGCTTTATCCGATTCACATAATAATTTCTCACACCAAATTGATTCTGGTGCGGTTGTCAATAATTTATCTTCTTGTAGTTTTTCACTAAAAGTTGAAACAATGTTAATATATTTTCTTGCAACCTTTGGGGTCGTGTCTTTATATTTTAAAACATATTCAGCTTGTGGTCTTGTTAATTTAAAATTTTTAACATCCGTAAATTTACGTTTCCATTCTAATAGTTGGTTGTTCGAACCGTCATAAGACGATAAAACATTTCTAGCCTCTATCTCAGGAATATTAATACTTTCCATATATTGTAAAATATACATAAATAGAATGGAACATTAAACTATTTATAGAGGATATGGATAATAAACTACCAATTACTAGATTAGGGAAATTCTTCTCAAAAGACGATTTTGACATCAATATACAAATGGGTCAAGAGTATCTTCACGGGGATTTAAATATGAAATTAGTACTTTATCGTGTAGACAGAGCGAATACCGACATTGATTCTGTTTACGCTGAAGTGGGTAAAGACGAGATAAAATACTTCCCACCTGTTGAATTTAATGCGTTAGTTAAAATAGACGAACCTAAAAACAATTCATATAAAACAGGATTAATTAGATACGCCGAACCTGGTAATTTAACATTATCTGTTTACATTAGTCATTTGGAAGAATTAAAGATAGATATTAGATATGGTGATTATGTTGGTTATGCAGATTCTGAAGACAAAATAAGATACTACACGGTAACAAATGACGGTAAGGTAACTTCAGATAATAAACATAAAATGTTTGGTTACAAACCACATTATAGAACAATAACTTGTGTTCCGGCACAGGAAGTAGAATTCAGAGGAGTATAAAAATGGGAATACCTAAAAGAAAAAACAATATTGATGTTTACGGTGGTAAAGAAGTTTATCAGGGTAAACAGGTTATGGATAGAAGACAAGAGTTATTAGATAGAATAACCAAGTCAGATTCATATATGCCCGATTCAATATTACACGATGATTTGGATGGTGGAATGTTAGATTTCATAAAGACCCATTTCAAAGTGGTATCAGATGGTACTGCCATTCCAATTATACCAAAAATATTAACAATCCAAAGATGGGGTGAGTTTACAAATAATTGGCAATTTTCAGATGATGATGGTAATATGAAGTTACCATTTATTGCGGTTATTAGAAAACCCGATGTTCAACCAGGAACTAATCCATCAATTCAAAGAACAATACCTGATAGACAATCTTTTCACTATGCAACTGTCCCAACTTGGAATGGTACTCAAATGGGTGCTGATGTGTATAAGATGCCACAACCCGTAGCAATTGATATTTCATTTGAAGTTACAATCGTTTGTACGAAATTCAGAGACTTAAATCGTTTTAATAAGATTGTTCTACAAAAATTCTCATCGAGACAATCGTATACGACTGTAAAAGGTCACTATATACCAATTGTACTCGATTCTATCGACGATAACACTCCAATGGACTCAGTTGATGGTCGTAGATTTTACATCCAAAATTATAAGTTTACAATGTTAGGATTCCTTATTGATAGTGAGGAGTTTGAAGTTAAACCCGCAGTAAGTAGAATGTTCCTTATGAATGAATTCATTCAATCAAAGGGTTATCAGAAAAAATACATTAATAAAACAATTGATATAACCGTTGCTACGTTTATTGCTGATGGTATGCAAACCGCGTTTAGTGTTGGTGAGAGTATTGGTATGTTATTTAATGTTACAATTAACGGTCTTATTCAAGAAAGAGACGTGGATTATTTCCATATCCCAGGAACATCTAAAATTACATTTGTAAGTCCACCTCAAGAAGGTAGTATCGTTGCCATTACATATTTTAAAGGTAGAAATAGTGTATTCATTGACACATATGGTAAACCAATTCAAGTTGTGACCGAATACTTCACTTATAATGGGTCAACAGTATCGTTCACAGTACAAAATACTATTGATAGTGTTGTTACTTTAGATATTAACGGTTTAGTTGAAGATGAGGGTGTCGGTTTTGAAATTACAGAATCAAATCAAATTACACTACAAGGAATTCCAGTTGTTGGGTCTGTAATTGGTATCACGTATTTGTATTAATCGTCACCATAGATATCTTTCTTTTTTGGTTTACAGTACTCCTCAATCCATTTTTCCAACACCTTATATATTTTAAGGCCACTTTTATCACAATAAGTTTTTAACATTTCGTGGTGTTTATCACTGATTTTAACGTTTTTTTGAGTGTTTTCCATAGTATAAGATATTAAAAGATATTATAAGATAAATAACTATCTTTTTAAGGAAAGTACGGAAATCTTTGCTAAAAACAAAGATATTTATAGAATAAGTAATAAAAATATTAACCAAACATTAATCGATGGCAAATTCAAACAGAGTATTTGTTTCTCCAGGTGTCTACACATCAGAGAAAGATTTAACATTCGTAGCTCAAAGCGTCGGGGTAACAACTCTTGGTTTAGTCGGTGAAACCTTAAAGGGTCCAGCCTTCGAACCAGTTCTAATAAGTAGTTTCGACGAATTCAAAACATATTTTGGATCAACTTCACCTTCAAAAGACGGTGTGGGTAACCCGAAATATGAATTACCGTATGTAGCTAAGTCGTACTTGCAAGAGTCAAACCAATTATTCGTAACAAGAGTATTGGGTCTTACAGGGTACAAACCTTACAAAACATTCGGTATTAAGACATTAGGTGGTATCACCGTTGATAAGACTCAAACCCCTACATCAACAGGATTCACATTAAACCCATCCCTAACAGGTATCACAGGAAGTACCGTTTATTCTGAACTTTCTAATAAAACATCTGTTGATGGTACATCAATAACAAGTTATATCACAGATAATTTTGCTGGATATGGTACAGGACAAACGGGTCAATGGTTCGTTATTGGTCTTGTTCCAGATTCAAGTGTTTCTGGATTGAGTGGTATTGAAGTCTCTTCTCCATTAAATGGTGCGAATAGAGCTAATTCATATAATAATAAAGAATGGTTCAATGTATTTTATAATGCGGGAGCAACAATAAACAGTGTCTATTCTTATCTTTTTGTTTGGAATGGTACTGGTTTTACCGGAACTAGATTCGTATGGACAGCATCTTTAAACACTGATTATGACAGTATTGTTGTAGCGGCTTTAAGATCAAGAGGTAAATACGTTGGTCAAACATTAACACACGAAGTAACGGCAAACACTGGAGTTACAATTTCAAGTGTTGGTACTTTAGATAAAAATGTATTCTCTGAATTTACAATAACAACCGCAGGATTAAACAGTGGAACTAAATCTTTCACTTGTTCATTAGATACAACATCTTCAAAATACATTACAAAAGTATTAGGAAGTGATGTGTTTGATAAGTCAACCGATGATTACGCGGTTTATGTTCACGAAGTATATCCAAAATTATTAAAACACGCTTACGAGAAAGGATTAGTAAGAGGTATTAGTTCAACAATAGCTTATAATCTTGACGGAACTAATTTCTTACACCAATGGGATACTACAATTTCTCCAATGGTTGTATCTGAAGTTCGTGGTGGTAAGGTTACCGATTTATTCCAAGTTCAGACAATTTCTGACGGTGAAGCTGCTAACTTCCAAGTTAAAATAATGATTCAAAACATTAATGTTGATTCTGGTGAGTTTGATTTAATCGTTAGAGATTTTAACGACACCGATGATAATATGGTAGTAATTGAAAAATTCACAAGATGTTCAATGAATCCAGATTTACCAGGTTACGTTGCTAGAAAAGTAGGTACCTCTGATGGTGAATTTGAATTACGTTCAAAATACATTATGTTAGTTATGGACGCAAATCACCCAACGGACGCTTTCCCTGCAGGTTTCAAAGGTTTCTTAACCGACAACGCGTTCTCAGGATCAACTTTAGGAAGTACAATTTATAAAACTAATTATTTTGCAGCTGGAGACGTAATTTATTACGAATCAGATGGTACACCAGTATTGTCTAACGGAGATAAAGTAAGAAAAGTATCTTTAGGTCTTTCTTCTCAAGTTGGTTTTGACAAAGATTTATTTAAATTTAAGGGTGCTGATGCGAGTGGAGAATCATTTGGATTCCACTTATCATCAAATGCATCTGCAGTAACTGGAACATCATTTAAATGTACCCCATATGATTTAGAAGGTGCGGATAAAGGATTATTGGAAAACATTGGATACCGTAAATTCACATTCGCAGTGTACGGAGGTAGAGATGGTTGGGATATCTATAGAGATGTTAGAACTAACGGAGATGCATACATTTTTGGTAAAAATACGTATGTAAGTGGTCACACAACTAATAGTGGTGTATTCAGTAATACAGTTGGAAACTCTGATTATTACGCATACTTAGATGGTATTAATACCTTCTCAAACCCTGAAGCTGTTGATATTAACGTATTTGCAACTCCAGGTATTAACTTCTACGATCATAGTTCTTTAACCACTCAAGCAATTGATATGGTTGAAAATGAAAGAGCGGATTCCTTGTATATTATTGGTTCTCCTAATAACCCAACAACTGAAGGTGTTATTGGTGACCTTGATACCGTTTCTTTAGATACAAACTACTCAGCAACATATTGGCCTTGGATTCAAGTAAGAGATACAGATAATGCAACTCAATTATACATTCCACCAACAGGTGAGGTTGTTAAGAACATTGCTTTAACTGATAATGTGTCTTACCCTTGGTTCGCAGTCGCTGGTTATTCAAGAGGTTTGGTAAATGCAATCAAAGCATCTAAGAAATTAACTTTAGATGAGAGAGATGACCTTTATGCTAACAGAATTAACCCAATTGCAACATTCTCTGATACTGGTACTATAATTTGGGGTAATAAAACCCTTCAAGTTAGAGAGTCAGCTTTAGATAGAATCAACGTAAGAAGATTACTATTAAGAGCAAGAAAATTAATATCTGCCGTAGCGGTTAGATTATTGTTCGAGCAAAACGATGAACAAGTTAGAAACGAATTCTTAAGATTGGTTAACCCAATTCTTGAGTCAATTAAAAAGGAAAGAGGTTTATATGAATTCCGTGTAACGGTTTCAAATGACCCAGAGGATATCGATGCTAACACATTGAGAGGTAAGATTTACGTTAAACCTACTCGTTCTCTTGAATTTATTGATTTAGAATTCATAATTACCCCAACAGGGGCTTCATTTGAGAATATCTAATCTAAAAGGAGATATAAAACAGAAAGGGGTTCCATTTACGGGACCCCTTTTCTTATAAAAAGATGTATGTTCCACAAGGAACCATTTTTTATAACAATTATATTTTTTTACTTATACTAGTATTCTAGAACTAGATATTCTAGTATTTATTAATAATATTTTAATTATTTTATTAATTAAGTAATTTATTCTAGAACTTTTTAAACTAGTCTAGTAAAAAACTACGAAAAATAATTGACATAATCAAGCCCAAGACAATAATAAATCAAAAAAAGATTATTTTCCATTTGGCTTATATTTATAGGAAAGATAAACTAAAAACTTAACAAATACAAAATGGCAGATTTACTAATGAAAATGCCGGTTCCTTACGAACCGAAAAGAGTTAACCGATTCATTGTTAGATTCCCTTCATCATTGGGTATCAACGAATGGTATGTTACTTCAGCTAAAAGACCTAGTGCTAAAATTAACTCGGTTGAGATTCCTTTCTTAAACACTTCAACTTACGTTGCAGGTAGATTTACTTGGGAAGCTCTTCAAGTTACATTTAAAGACCCAATTGGTCCTTCAGCATCACAAGCTTTAATGGAATGGTTCCGTTTACACGCAGAATCAGTAACAGGTAGAATGGGATATGCTGCTGGATATAAAAAAGACATTGAATTGGAAATGTTAGACCCAACGGGAGTTGTGGTTGAAAAATGGATTCTTCAAGGTACATTCATCACCGACTTAAACTTTGGTGATTTGGATTACAACAACGATGCGATTGCAACTATCCAATGTACATTGAGAATGGATAGATGTATTCAAGTATACTAATACCATTTTCTACATAATATTATTAAACCAACAACCGAATTAGTAAATCTGTCTAATGGGTTGTTGGTTTTTTATTTTAAATCTTTACTTTCACATAGTTATTAAGTAAATTTAGACTATGGAACAATTCGCAATAGACCCAACAATCGCATACGACGTAGTTGAATTACCATCAAGAGGTATTCATTACGCAAATAAGAAAAAATCGGTTCGAGTAGCATACTTAACCGCTTCAGATGAAAATATTTTATCTGCCCAAAATTTAATTCAAAGTAACACAGTTATTGAAGAATTATTAAAAAGAAAAATATTAGATAAAGATTTACCAATTGATGATTTATCTGACGAGGATAGACAGGCAATTCTTATATTTTTACGTAATACCGCATTCGGTACAGATTATACATTTTATTTAAAAGACCCCAACACTAATGAGGAATTCACTGCAATTGTGGATTTAAGTGAGGTAACCTTTAAGGATTTTGGTTTGACTCCAGATGAAATGGGAGAATATAAATACCATCTATCAAAATCATCAATTGACATTACATTCAAATTTTTAACAAAAAAACAATTAAAAGAAATTGAAAAAATTGAAGAGAGTTGGAATGGTATTGGAGCAGCCCCGATTGTAACAAAACAATTGGAGATGATGATTAAATCTGTTGCAAGTAACAGAGACCCAATGAATATTCATAATTTCATTGAAAAATTACCAATTAAAGATTCACAAGAATTTAGAAAATTCGTAAGAGAAAATAAACCAAATTTAGATTTAGTAAAATCAGTAACCGCCCCATCAGGAGAACTTGTCAACGTAGAAATTGGCTTTGGGGTGGAGTTTTTTCGCCCTTTCTACGGAGTATAAGAAAGGTCAATTAGACGAGATTTTATTTTTGGTTAAAAGAGGATTCTCATATGGAGATATCCTATCTATGCCCATCTACATAAGAAGGTACTACATCAATTATTTAATTGAATTAGAAACCACAACTTAATCTATTTATAGGTATGGCATATGATCCAACACTTGAGGAGTGGAAAAAACTCTATCAAAATTCGAACGGAAATAAAAGTAAATTCTTAGAAGGGGCAAAAAGTCTAGGAGTTACCAAAGCTGCTGCTGAAAACGCCTTTGACGGAGCAGAAAAAATGTTTGGAAAAACCACCAATAATAGTAATACTAGTAGTAATAACGACTCAGGAGGCGGAGGAGGTAAGACACTAAAAACATATTCCCAAATTCAAGATTTTAATAAAAATATGAATATGGGTGACGCCACTGATTTAACACAATTTAGTGACGGTATCGGAGCGATACAAGATACAATATCAAGTTTTTTTGGTAAGGATGGAGGATTTGCTAATGGAATTGGTAAAATGAGTCAATCTGCCCTTGAAAAATTAAATAGGGAAATACCTGATATGCTTTCAAAAGAAGTAAGTCTAAGAGGTGATTTAAACTCGGCATTAGGTGTTGCGGGAGAATTGGCCGACAATTATAGAGAAACAATTAGTGCGTCTTTACCAGGTGTTGTCGCAATGGGGTATGGTTTTGATGATATGAAAAGTATGATGATTGGTTTAATGGAAGAAACTGGAAGGTTTACAACATTAAATGAAAAAACAGTTAGAGATACTGCAACAACATCGAGAGCATTCGTTG
>Ga0208133_1000528_pt1 | contig 14942 bp, 13 predicted proteins | sample ColrivemetaGS535_FD_187595 | JGI IMG/M metagenome (GOLD analysis project Ga0208133, IMG submission 187595) | Estuarine microbial communities from the Columbia River estuary, USA - metaG S.535 (SPAdes) (version 2) | ecosystem: Environmental > Aquatic > Marine > Intertidal zone > Estuary | place... | reverse complement strand
GGGTACTGTTCTAAATTTTGTATCATTATCTATCTCTTTTTTGTAAAATTGGGTTATTTGTTGGCCATTCCATTTGGTATTCTTCATCATTCCATTTAACTACACCTTGCTCATCTGCATCCACATACCCATCTTTGTAAAATAAGTTATAATGAAACATACAATCGGTTAATGCATAGTGTCCATTTGCAAATCCTGGTGGAACTAATACTTGATTTCTATCTTTCTCAGTTATCATAAAAGATTCCCACTCTCCAAAGGTAGGACTATTTTTTCGCATATCCAAAACAATTAGGTAAATATCTCCAACTGCCGCTTGTACTAATTTCCAAGTCTTATTATCGTAATGTAATCCTCTCAATACACCTTTGTATGATTTTGAGAATCTACCATGCACCTCATTTCCTTCACCAATCTTAGCCATAACAGGATGTTCTCCTGAATGAAAAGTTGTAAATATTTCACCCCTATACTCTCTGTAAATTGATGGAGTATATGTTGGCACTTCTAATCCGAATTTTTTTGATGGAGTTATTTTAAACTCATCCCATTTATTGCTCATATTATGTTTGATTTGCGTAACCTAAAGGAAATCCGTTTCTAAATTCTGCTCCCATTTTTGGAACTATCATCTGATATGCCATAATTAATTGCGTAATACCCATATCTAAATCCCATTCCGGTTTCCAACCCGTTGCTTCTATCTTTTCGTTTGATACTATATAATCTCTCTTATCCGGGTCCTCATAATAATCATTATACGAAATAGCAAAATCTTTAACGTGCGATTGTATTTTTTCTAATAGTTCTTGCTTAGATAAATTGGCATCACTTAATCCTACATTGAATACTTCACCTTTATATTTATCATAATTTTCTAACATAAATAAAAATGCAGATGCTACATCTTCTATATGAATGAAATTTCTTTTAAATAATTTCTCAAATACCACAATGTATTTATCAGTAATTGCTTTATAAGTAAAATCATTTACTAATAAATCTGTTCTCATTCGAGGAGATACTCCGAATACAGTTGCCAATCTAAAAGTAATTGCTGATGTATTTGCTCTAAGAAAGTTTTCAGCCTCACATTTAGTTGAACCATAAACCGATATTGGATTTAATGGAGATTCTTCAGTACATTCAGTCTGACCAACCCCAATACCATATCCACTATTTGTATTTGGATATAATATTTTTTTATCTTTAGCAAATTTTACAATATTAAAAATTTGATTAAAGTTGATTTCTTTTGCCAGTTGAGGGTCTGCTGCGCAAGCTGGAAATCCTACGATTGCCGCTAATGGAATAATTATATCAACCTCTTTACAAAGTTTTTCTAATAATTCCTCATTACGAACATCTCCGTAAATAAATTTAAAATTTGGATTGGAAGTGTATTGGAGTAAAGATGTTTGATTGAATAATAATTTATCCAATACAATAACTCCATATCCAGCTTTGAGTAGTTTATCCACAATTACAGACCCCAAATAGCCTGCACCACCCGTAATTAATACTTTTTCGAAAGTAACCATATTGTTAATGTTTATATACTTATATATATAATACCACACAAAATATAAACTATAAAATACACGAATATGATAAAAAATTGGCCAATTATTTCTTTCTTTGTAAAACTATGGGAAGAGCGTGAAAGAAAGAAGCGATTTAAAAAGAAATTAGAAGAGCTTAAAAAAAGAGACCCATTTGTTTATAAACATTTCTAATCTTTTCAAAAAAGATATTTATATACAAAAATAGGATAGTGGATAAACCAATAATTAAAAAGACGATAGTAATATATTCAGGCCGTTTTCAACCTTTTCACAAAGGACATTACGCTGCATATGAAAAATTGGTGTCAAAGTTTGGCGCCAGTAATGTTTATATTGGTACATCGGATAAAAGTGATGGTGGTAAATCTCCGTTTAACTTTAAAGAAAAGGTTGTAATAATGGGTAAAATGTTTGGAATCGCTCCAAGCAAAATAGTACAAGTATCGAACCCATATGCACCAAAAGAAATACTTTCAAAATTCGATGGTAAAACAACAGCATATATTGCAGCTGTTGGTGATAAGGATGCTAGTAGATTAGCAGGTAAATATTTTAAACCATATAAAGGTAAGACTGGATATGGTTATGAGGAGATTGGTTATACTTATATTATACCATCTGAATCAAATCCAATTAGTGGAACTGATGTAAGAAAGTGGTTAAGTTCGGATGATGCTGAGAAATTATTCTTAAAAGCATATCCAAAATTCGATAAAGAAATTTTTAAAATGATAACTAACAAACTGATTAAAGAGGAACTTGCAAAAGGATATCCATCTAAAGAAGATGTTAAGAAAATACAAAAGAAAAACGATGATATTCGTTCAGTAGCAACTACCGATGATTCTTATGTATATGACCCGATAGCTGAACAAATTGCAAAATTAGTATTTGAAGCTGATAGTTTTATAGATGATTACTTCTTAGAAGAAGAGCCAAATCCAATTATGGATAAGGAAATCGATTATACGGCAGCTGATGGTAAAAAGAAAAAGATTACCGTTAGGGGAGCATTACGATTACCAAAAGACCACGAAGCACATATTCAAGCAAATAAATTAGTTGGGCCAGATGATGCACCTGCTAACGAACCAAAAGGTAAAGCGGCAACTCAAGCAGCAAAACCTGCTGAACCTGGTCAGCCTGTTAAGAAAGACCAAACGGCACAAGGTAAGGCTGATAAAGTAAAGGGTGGAGATGCAGAATCACCAGAAGCACCAAATCCTCAAAAATTAAGTGGAGCAGAATTAAAATCGGATGCGGAAAAAAGAACAAATGGTGAAAAACAAAAAGAAACGGAAAAAGAAAAAAAGGAAAGAGAATTCACAGAGGGCATAAACAATCAAATCGGTAAAGAAAGAGAAGGATTATCTCACGAAGAAAATAAGGCTTATGATTTTTTAGATGGAATATCTGATGATGAAAAAGCGAAAGCAATAGATGATGCGTTAAATAATAGAAATATTATTCAAAAAATTGCACAAGATACTGTAGTTGGTGGTTGGATTGCTAAAAAAGGAAAGCAATTAAAGAATACGTTCGAAGGTGTTTCTTCATTTGTAAGAACGGGTAAAACGGGAACGACAGAAGATTGTAGTGGTGCACCGGCAGGTCCACATGCTAAAAGTGGTTGGTCTATGAATGAAGATGCAAATGATAGACAAAATTATTTATCATCATTGGATAAAGATGGTAAGCAAAGAGAAAAACACAAACCCAAAAATAAAAGTAAATGTAAAGAAGTTCACTACACCGATTACCAAAAGCGTGATGAAAATGGTAAAAAGGTTTACAAAGAAGAACCTGCATATGAGCAAGGAGCAGGTAAGCCAGACCCTAAAAATGTAAAAGATGGGGCATATTTTGGTGGGCTTGGAACCGGATATATTGGTCCTAGAAAGGCTGGAACTGAATATGGTAATGTTTCCAAAGAAGATGCATTTAAAGCAAATGAATTGGATGCTGAAACCGGATTCTTTAAAAGAGATGATAAGTATTATGATAAAGATGGATTAGAAGTTGATAAAAAAGGAAATAGTTTGGGAGCAAATGGGAAGCCAACACAACAAACATCACTAAAACTTTGGCCTTTACCACCTAAACGTGTTCCAAAAACAAATAAAGTTCCCGAATACGAAGATGATTTATCGCCAGAACAAAAACATTTGGCACACGAATCTCATCACAAATCTCACGAACAAAATCATGCAATTGCACACACTGTTATGGAGGGTGCAGCAATAGTTGGTGGAGCAGTATATGGACCTATGATATTGGGTAAAATGGGATTAGGACATGCAGCTGGTACGGCTGGTACACACGCCGTAGCACACGGAACTACACAAACAGCAGGACACGCCGCAGCTGAAGCAGCATCGCATGGGGCAGGGGAATTGGTTAAGCATATCGCAAAAGATGTAGCAAAACACGCTACTTTAGAAATGATGGGAATGAAAAATATTGGTGGTATGGCTGGTGCAGGTTTAGGAGTTAGTGCATTATCAGGTGGATTGTTAGAAGGACTTGTAAAAGAAATGAGTTTATTATCAGAAGCTGATGAAGAAGAATTTAATAAAAAGTTTTTCTTAAAGTTAATCAAAATGCAAGCTGAAGCGATGAAAACTTATAAAATGACTCCTGAACAAAAATTAGAGAGTTTAATTACCTATAAGTTATCTAAAGCAAAAAAAGAAAAAGATAATAACAAAAAAGATTTATTAAACTTATTAAAAAAAGAAGATATCAATATAGATGTTGATAAAGGTGATACCGTCTTAATGGGAAAATTTAAGAACAAAAAAGTTGTTGTTAAAGATTTTGGAAAAGATGACCACGGAATGCCAACAATTAATGGTAAAAAAGCAACCACATTTAGATTAGGTGATAAAGGACAAAATGTTTTTAAACAAGATGAAAATATCAATGAAATCCAAAAAGGATTTTTCAAAGGTAAAATGAAAATAGGTGGAGAAGCTGTTGAAGTAGAAGTTGAATTGGTTGGTGTTGATAATAAAGATAGAAATTTTATTACAAAAGTAGTTGGTGTAGATAAGAAGTATCAGAGTAAATTACCAATGGGTTCTACCTTACCAATACCAGCTAGAGTATTCAGACATGGTGGTTGGGTAAAAATAAAAGTTCCATCTGCATTTAATGAAGTTGGAGTTGGTGATTGGCATTATAAAGCAATTATGTTAATGTGGGATAAAGCCAGCTCATATGGTAGAAAGAAAATTGGAGCAGCAGTTTGTGCAAATCCAAATGCTAATAAAAGAGAAGTAGAAAGAGAATTACGAAATTTTGGATATAGAGATATAACTGATGCTTCTGTTCAATTGGGATTACTAAAAGAAGAAGTTCCAGCTCCAGAGCAAAAAAAAAGTAAAGGAAGAATTATAGGCGAATTTATAAAATTTGCAAAAGATAGATTACGATTAATCAGCATACCATTTAATATTAAATTGGTAAAAGATGGTGAATTTGCTACAACATTTAAATCATTTGGTGGGTTTGACCCAATCAATAATGATATATTTATATATGTTACTAATAGAAGTACTCCTGATATTCTAAGAACATTAGCACATGAATTAGTTCATCTTAAACAAAGACAAGATGGATATATTGGTGGACCTGAAGATGGAGCAACCGGCTCTGATATTGAAAACGAAGCAAATGCAGCTGCCGGAATTCTTTTAAGAGATTTTGGTAAACTTAACGGAAATATTTACGAATCTCTTTTAACCGAAGGTGGTGCATATGGACATATGAATCATCCGTTTGATATTTCAATGAATCTTACATTTGGTGATTTAAAAAAAATTATTAATAATGCATTAGATGGTAAGTTGGGAGTGGTTAGAGAAAAAACCGATGGACAGGCATTAGCAATCAGTTGGAAGAATGGTAGATTAATTGCAGCTCGTAACAAATCACATTTAGCAAATGGTGGAGCAAACGCTTTAGATATGAGTGCGTTAGCATCTAAATTTGGAGGAAGAGGCGCATTGAGTGATGCATACAATTTTGCAATGAGAGATTTATCAGCAGCAATTAGTGGATTAGGGGAAAAAGAAAGACAGAGTATATTCAAAGATGGTTCAGCATTTTGTAACTTAGAAGTAATCTATCCACAAAATGCAAATGTAATTCCTTATGGACAATCTTTATTAGTATTTCATAATGTAGTTGAATTTGATGAAAAGGGAAATGCAGTTGGTAGTGTAAAGGGTGCAGAAAGTAAATTAGCATCTATGATTAAACAAACTAATGCACACATACAATCTCAATATACATTACAAGGCCCTCCAATTACAAAACTTCCAACCGATGAGAAGTTAAGTTCTCAAAAAGGTAAATTCAACGGAATGTTATCCAAATTACAATCTGAATTTAATTTATCAGATAAGGCTGGTATAGCTGAATATCACTATGCTTGGTGGATGAAGTTTGTTAATACTTCTAAAAAGAATCTTTCTCAATTAGAAAAAGATGGGTTAGCAAGAAGATGGGCATTTGATAATAAAGCATTTGGTATTAAATCAATCACCGATGAAGATGCTAAAAAATGGGCAGATGGAGTAGATAAAGATGCTAAGGATAAAATAATGAAAGGTAATATTCGTAAATTCGAAGATATCTTTTTAGGTGTTGGAGCTGAAGTCCTTTCATTTATGAGTTCGGTATTAACTGCTCAACCTGATAAAGCATTACAATCAATTAAAGCATCATTAGAATCATCTATATCAGATATTCGAAATGGTGGTAGTGAAGCTCAAATAAAACGATTAGAGAAAGAATTACAAAGATTAAATGCTATTGGTGGATTTGAAAAATTAGTTCCAAATGAAGGATTAGTATTTTTCTATAAAGGTAACACATATAAATTAACAGGAACATTCGCTCCCTTAAATCAAATTTTAGGAATATTTAAGTTTGGAAGATAAATTATATATATATATGTATATATAAAAGGTTATAAATAAAATAAATTATGGCAAAGAGAAAAAGCTTTGAAGAAAAAAATAATCATATTCACCCAACTCGTAAACTAATTATAGATACGGTATTTGGTAGAACGGATGAAAATCAAAAAACATTTGGTTACGAAAAAGAAGGAGAACAAACTAGAGAAGTTGGAGAAACTTGGGTAGATACTGATGGTAAAGAATGGGAACAAAAAGAAGGTTATAAAATAACAGTTTCTCAAATGGATGAGGTTAGACAATATTTAGATAAATTAAATAATTGTCAATCTGAAGAATGTGATACTATAAAATATAGTAATGCAGATAAGAAAGTAATTCGTAAAACAGGAATGTGTGTAACTTGTTTAAGAAAGTTTGAACAAAGATTAAAAGATGATGGAACATACCCATTTTATGAAGATTATAAAATAACTAATAATCAATTATCATATGTTACCGATTTAAAAGCTCAATTTGAAGAAGGATTGAGAGGAATATCGCAAACAATGGAATTTATTAATGAAGATGGTACTATTCAAAAATGGCATTATGATATTGATATTGACAAAGTAAAAGAAGATTTACAAAATGATATTAATGGCGCTACCGAAGCAATTGAAGCTCTATTGGAAAGGAAAGCGGCATTAGAAGATAAGTTACAAGAGCTTAATCATTTAGAGCTTATAAAAAATTAAAAATTATGAAACAATTATTAAATTTAAAAAACATAGCAATTGCAGTTTTGATTGCAGTAGTAGTTTTTCAACAATGTGGCGGAAACTATAAAAGAAATGCCGAAATTGTAAAAGTGGATGGTAAAAAGTATGAACTTCTTAAATACGCAATTGATACAGTTGAAGTAGTTAAAACTAAAGTAGTAACTAAAAAAGGTGATGATATTTATCACGAAACAATTGTTGAGAAAGAAGTAATCATCCCAGCAATCATTGATACTTTAGCATTATTAAAAGATTACTATTCAAAAGTATTATATAAAGATACATTGGTATTACCTGATTCATTAGGAACTGTAGATGTAACAGATACAATATCTCAAAATAAAATATTTGGTAGAACTTTTAATGCAAATATTAAACAAAGAATTATCAAAGAAACTACAATTGTAAAAGAATTACCAAAAACCCAAGTATATTATGGAATTACAGGTGGATTTAATAAAGTAGATGTAGTTTCAAATTTAGGAGCTGGTGTATTGATTAAAACCAAAGGTGATAAAATATATCAATTAGGTATAGGAGTTGCTAACAAAGTTGGAACTGATGGAACTAATGGAGTATTATCTCCATTTATCGGCGGTGGAGTGTTTTGGAAGATTAAATTTAAAAAATAATGAGTGTACAGGGGCAACCTAAAAAGACACTAAAAGAAATCATCTCCGATGAGTATAAGAAGTGTGCGTTAGACCCAATATACTTTATGAAAAAGTATTGTATCATTCAACACCCTACTCGTGGAAAGATTCCGTTTCACCTATATCAGTTCCAGGAAAATTGTTTAACAGACTTCAAAGATAATCGTTTTAATATTATTCTTAAATCTCGTCAGTTAGGTCTATCGACCTTATCTGCAGGATTTATTTTGTGGAAGATGGTATTTAATCAAGACTACAATGCATTGGTTATCGCAACTAAAGTAACGGTAGCTAAAAACCTTGTAGAAAAGGTAAGAGTTATGCACGACTTACTTCCTATTTGGTTAAGAGATGGTAGTAATAGTTCAGTAGAAGATAATAAACTTTCTCTTAAATTAAAAAATGGTTCGCAAGTAAAAGCAATCGCAAGTTCTCCGGATGCAGGACGTTCGGAAGCCCTATCCTTATTAGTTGTGGATGAAGCCGCATTCATTAGAGATATTGATGATATTTGGTTATCAGCACAATCTACATTATCAACGGGTGGTTCTGCAATTGTATTATCTACTCCAAATGGTGTGGGTAATTGGTTTCATAAAATGTGGGTAGAAGGTGAGAGTGGTGCAAATGGATTTAATAATATAAATTTACATTGGACTGTGCATCCTGAAAGAAATCAGGAATGGAGAGATGGACAAACTCGTATTTTGGGAGTAAAGGGAGCATCGCAAGAGTGTGATTGTGACTTTATTGGTTCGGGTGATACTGTAATCGACCCAGCATTATTAACTTGGTACAAAGAAACATATGTAATGGAGCCTGTTGAAAAACGAGGTTTTGATGGAAATTTATGGGTATGGGAACATCCCAATTATAACAGACAATATATGGTATCCGCTGACGTTGCACGTGGAGATGGAGCCGATTTTTCAACGGTACAAGTAATTGATATTGAAGATAGTTCACAAGTAGCTGAATATAAAGGTAAAGTTGATACAAAAGATTTTGGAAACTTCTTAGTAAGTTTAGCAACTGAATATAATAATGCATTATTAGTAGTAGAAAACTCAAATGTGGGTTGGGCAACTATTCAACAAATTATCAATAGAGGATACCCAAATCTATTCTATATGAGTAATGATTTAAAATATATTGATACCGAAAGGCAGATGAGTAATAAATTTTATAGAGATGAAAAGCAAATGGTTGCAGGATTTTCTACAACATCCAAAACTCGTCCTCTTATCATATCAGCATTAGATACATATATGAAGGATAAAGATATTTTAATTCGTTCTAGTAGATTAATAGATGAGTTATTTACCTTTATATGGAATGGCGGTAAAGCTGAAGCAATGAAGGGATACAATGATGACTTAACAATGGCATTAGGTATTGGATTATGGGTTCGTAATACAGCATTAAGATTAAGACAAGAGGGTATTGATTTAACTAAGAGTATGTTGAACTCAACTACTATACAAAATAATACTGGCGTTTATGCTGCAAATTGGCAAAATCAAAAGAATCCATACGAAATGCAAATAGGTAAAGGTGAGATTGAAAACTTAACTTGGTTGCTAAAGTAATTTTTATATATTTATATGTTGAAACTATTCTAAATGAACGAAGATTTAAATAAATGGTTTAAAGAAAAATGGGTAAACATCGGAAAAAAGGTTGATGGTAAACACCCACCATGTGGAACTTCCGGAGAAAAGAAAGGTTATGCAAAATGTGTTCCTGCAGCAAAAGCAGCCGGAATGAGTAAAAAAGAAAAAGAAAGTGCAACTCAAAGAAAAAGAGCTGCACAAAATGATGCAGGAAGAGGCGGTAAAGATAGTGATGGACAAGGTAAGAAACCAATATACGTTTCAACTAAACCAAAAAATGAAACTATGAATATAGAAGAAAGACTAAATTTATTTTTAGAAAAAAATTGCCCAACCGATGCAGGTAAATGGGCAGCATCTAAAGCAGCAGCAAAATCTAAATTTGATGTTTATCCATCAGCATACGCAAACGGATGGGCTGCAAAAAACTATAAAGGCAAAGGTGGTGGTTGGAAAACTTGCAATGAGGGAGAAGCTAATGCATTGTGTGAAGATTGCTGGGATGGATATAAGCAAGTTGGTGGTAAGATGAAAAATGGTAAGATGGTGCCAAATTGTGTTCCAATAAGTGAAGAGGTTGATACCGATTACGATGAATTGGATGTAGAGCCGGAAGAAATTGAAGATTTCATTGAATTTTTAAAAGCATATAAGAATACTTTAGCTGAAGCAAATTGTAATTGTGTTTATGAAGCAGAATATCAGGGTAGAGAAGTTAAGTTGGGTAAACCAATGCAAGGTGATGTTAAGAAATTCAAAGTATATGTAAAGAATCCTGCCGGAAATATTGTTAAAGTAAACTTTGGGCAAAAAGGAATGAAAATTAGAAAATCAAACCCTGCTGCTAGAAAATCATTTAGAGCAAGAATGAATTGTGATAACCCAGGTCCAAGAACAAAAGCAAACTATTGGAGTTGTAGAAAATGGTAATTAATTTGTTAATATCAAATAAATTCCATATCTTTGAATTAAAATATAAAATATAAATGGCAGCAGATAAATCATTTTTCGGTAGGTTACAAAAACTATTTTCAACCAATACAATAGTCCGTAAAACAAAACAAGGTATCAAAGTAATAGATACCGATGAATATCAAGGATTAACAACAAATCTAATAGATAGGTACACTCGTATGAAAACTCCACAATATAGTGGTGGTTTAATAGAATCCGCAATGGCTTATCAGCAAGTTAGAATTGACTTGTTTAGAGATTACGATGGAATGGATAATGACCCAATTTTATCATCAGCATTAGATATTTACGCAGATGAATCGACTGTAAAGAATGAAATGGGAGATGTACTTAAAATAAATTGTGCAAACGAAAATACAAAAGAAATTCTTAGAAATCTTTTTTATGATATTTTAAATATTGAATTTAATTTATGGCCTTGGTCCAGAAATTTAGTAAAATATGGTGATTTCTTTTTACATTTAGAAATAGCTGAAGAATTGGGTATTGTAGGTGTACAACCTTTATCAACATACGAAACCTCAAGAGTTGAAGGATTTGACCAACAAAATCCACAACGAGTTAAATTTGTATATGCACCATATCAGAATCCAAATAGTGCAGTAGTAACCGCTACTTCTAAAAGAGAATTTGAAAACTATGAAATAGCTCACTTCCGTTTATATTCAGATTCAAACTTCTTACCATATGGTAAATCAATGCTTGAAGGTGGTAGACGAGTTTGGAAACAATTAACACTAATGGAAGATGCGATGTTAATCCATCGTATTATGAGAGCTCCTGAAAAAAGAATATTTAAAGTAGATGTTGGTAATATACCACCAGCAGAGGTTGATAACTACATGCAAAAAATTATCAATTCATCTAAAAAAGTTCCTTTCTTAGACCAAGCTACGGGTGAATATAACTTAAAATATAACATTCAAAACTTAATTGAAGATTATTATATGCCAGTTCGTGGTAGCGATAATGGAACTTCAATTGATACGTTAAAAGGTTTGGAATATAATATGATTGATGATATCAATTACTTAAAAGGTAAGATGATGGCAGCATTAAAAATACCAAAAGCATTTTTAGGATACGAAGAAGATATTAGTGGTAAGGCTACATTGGCGGCACAAGATATTCGTTTTGCAAAAACAATAGAAAGAATTCAGAAAGTATTAGTATCAGAATTAACTAAGATAGCAATCGTTCACTTATATGCACAGGGATTAGATAGTGAGGATGAATTGGATTTCCAATTGGAACTAACAATACCATCCAAAATCTATGAACAAGAAAAAGTTGAATTATATACATCTAAGATAGCATTAATTACGCAAATGCAACAAACTAAGATGTTTTCTAAAAAGTGGATGTATGATGCTATTATGGATATGACTCCTGAAGAGCAAGATGAATTAACAGTAGATGTTATCGAAGATACTAAACAAACATTCCGATTAACATCAATTGAAACGCAAGGTGTTGACCCGGCAAAAGAAACCGGAACGGAAGAACCAACTAATGTGGAAGAAGAAATTCAAAAAATAAAAGAAGAATTAGAGGAAGATGGAAAAGTTGGTAGACCAAAAGACCCGGTTAGATATGGCAAGGATGACCATCATTTAGGAAGAGACCCATTAGGAATTAAAACTTTAAAGCAAAAAGCTCAAAGAGAATCTAAAGAAATATTTAAAGATATGTTAGGTAATAAAAAGACTATTTTGATGGAAGATTTACATAAAAAGTAATAATCCACAATAAACATATATTTATATCAGAGAAATTATACAATTAATGAAAAATATTAAGCACTCTAAATTTAAAAACACCGGATTCATTTTTGAATTGCTAGTTAGGCAGATTACATCTGAAATCATGTCTGGCAAAGAAAATTCAAAAGCTGAAAAGATATTAAAAGAATATTTTTCAGGTAAAAAAGAGCTTTCAAAGGAATTGAAATTATATCAGTATTTGATTAATGAAAAATATAATTCAGAAAACAAAGCTGAAAAATTCGTTGAAACCGTATGTGAAGCCCGTAAAAGATTAGATGAGCAAAAGCTTATGAAAGAAAAATATAATTTAATAAAAGAGATAAAAGAAGCTTATGATATAGATGAGTTTACTAAATCTTCAATTTCAAATTATAAAAATTTGGCTTCTATTTATAAAATATTTGAAGCAACTGTTACAAAAGAATCATTTGAACCAAAAGACATCGTTAATTCTAAATTTACTGTTGTTGAGAATATGATTAACTCTTCAATTGAAAATAAAGATAAAAAATTAAATGATAGAGTTTTTGAAGAATACAAAAAGCAAGATGAGGAAGTTAGAATGCTATCATACAAAATGTTAGTAGAAAATTTTAATAAAAAATACAATAACTTATCAGCTGGGCAAAAGAATTTACTTAAAGAGTATATTAATAACATTAATAATACAGGTAAATTAAAAGAATATGTTAATGAAGAGGTTAATACTCTATCTGATGGATTAAAAGAAGTTGGTTCTAAAATTTCTGATAAAGTTACAAAAATTAAATTAGCAGAAACAATTGCAAATATTAGAAAAATTAAATCAGTTAAGAAATTAAGAGAATCTCATTTATCGGCATTAATGATGAGTTATGAATTATTAAAGGAATTAAAAGATAGCTTAAATAAATAAAATTATAAATGTCAAATAGTATTCCACTACCTGATAAAATCAAAGAAATGGTATTATCCGAATTACGTTCGGTTAGAGCCATTCAGACTGATTATGCAAAAACATTGGATTCTATTCAGCAAAACTTAGAAGGATACAAAGAATCCAAAGGAACTCCACAAGAAAAGCAATATGTACAAAAACTTAAAGCTCTAACTGCACAAAAGAAAAAACTTTCTGCAGAATTGGATGCTAAAGTTGGTGATATGTATAAAGATGCAGAATTGAAAGTAGATGAAATGACTACTTCAGATGCAGCTGGCCCATATAACACACCATTTGCGTTTGGTAAAGGTGAGGATGAAAAAACAAAAGGTAAAAGACAAGCTGATTTAACAGGATATAGTGTAGTTAAAGAAGGTAAATACTATGTAACCTATAACAAAGGTAGAGGACAGGGTAAGGGGTTGGAAAAAGAATTTGATAAAAAAACATTTAGTTCAACCAATAAGCCAAAAGTATTCAATTCATTTAAGGATGCAAAGAAACACGCCGAAGATATGGAAAAAATGTTTCGCCATTCGATAGGTGGTGGAACGGCATATTGGGTATCAGATGAAAAAATGAATCCAATAAACGAAAATCGTTGGTTAGAATTAAAAAGAGATGAATCAACTGCACAATCTAAGATTGGTAGAGGTATATCTAACATCAATAAACAATTAGCAGAAATGGAAAGATTTCTTAATTGGTATGGTAAAATTAAGAACGAAAGTGGGGTAGATAATAAAAGTTATTGGAAAAGAACAAATAGTCATATTTATAGTATAAAGGAACGATTACTAAAATTAGACCAAAAAATAAGACAAATTTCAGAATAATGAAAATAGCTCAATTAAAAGAACTTGTTAAACAAGTAGTGAAAGAAGAAAGTGATTACCAACAATTATTCAAACATATGTTGGATAGAACGGGTAAATCTATTCCTGATATGACAGATGCGGAAAAAGTTAAATTTTTTACTGCAGTAGATAAGGCATCAAAAGCAAAATCAGAAGGAAGATTGAGAGGATATAATGAAGCTGAATTAACCGCTGGTCAAAAGAAGATTGATACCGATAAGGATGGTGAAATTGAAGGTTCAGATTTAGCAGCATTAAGAGCTAAAAACGAATCGGTTAAAAAAAAAAAGTAAATGAGAATTTGGCCATTTATGTAATGACCACATTGGGTGGATTCATTTTTGGTAAAATTATTCTTTATTTTTTATATGAATTAGTTGGAAAAGGAATGAATTACTTTACAGCTAAGCCCGATTATGAAAAACCTGTAAATGATATATTGCAATCATTAGTAAAAAACAAAAGTTTTGTAAGTGATGCAACTGATATGATTGATTATAAAAAAGGAATTGATAATTCAACGGCTGATGAAATAGTTAGATTACCATATGTAAAAACACAAATAAATAAAATTGTGGATAAATCGGATGGTAAGTTGGATACTACAGAAATAGAAAACCAACTAAAAACTATATTTATTAAGTCTTGGATGGATAAAGGAATTACCAATACGGCAATAGAGAAGGTAAAAAAAGATATAAAATAAATGAATAAAGGATTATTAATAGAAACGCATTTGTTCGAAGCTAAATTAGTAGAACAAGATAACGGAACTTATTTGGTTAAGGGAATCCTACAAAGAGCAGGTGCTCCAAATCAAAATAATAGAAGATATCCTAAAGACATATTAGAAAGAGAGTGTAAGAAATACGAACAACTTATTAAAGAAAGAAGAGCATTGGGTGAAT
>Ga0208133_1000527_pt1 | contig 14975 bp, 2 predicted proteins | sample ColrivemetaGS535_FD_187595 | JGI IMG/M metagenome (GOLD analysis project Ga0208133, IMG submission 187595) | Estuarine microbial communities from the Columbia River estuary, USA - metaG S.535 (SPAdes) (version 2) | ecosystem: Environmental > Aquatic > Marine > Intertidal zone > Estuary | place... | reverse complement strand
CCACCAAAACTGATGATAGTGTTATCGTTCTTTGTGGGGATATTGTTCACGCAAAAACGGATATGACTCCTGAAGTTATAGAGATGACACAAACATTTCTAAAGAACTTATCAGATATGTTACCAACTATTCTGATACCAGGTAATCACGATGCTAATCTAAACAACCCATCTCGATTGGATGCATTATCACCAATCGTAAATGCACTAAACCATTCAAATTTACATTATCTGAAGGATGATGGAGTTTGGAAGATGGGTGGAATTTCCTTTTCACACTCATCAGTTTTTGGAGAATCAAAAGAGATTATACCATCTGAAGAGGTACATGGAGATTATAAGATTGCATTATATCATGCGCCTGTAGATAAGGTAAAAACAGAATATGGATTTCAATTAGAGAATAAAAATGTAAAAGTAGATTCATTCGATGGATACGATTTAGTTCTATTAGGTGATATTCACGTTCCAAACCAATCACTAAACGATGAGGGTACGATTAAGTATTGTGGTTCTACAATTATGCAGAATCACGCCGAAGCTAAATATTCTGAGCATGGAATATTAGTTTGGGATATTGAAACTAAAGAATCAGAGTTCGTTCCAATTCATAACGATTATGGATATGTAACTATCGATGTAGAAGATGGTAAAGTAATTGGTACTCCAATTATTCCTAATAAACCTCGTATGAGAGTTAGGGTAAAAGATACATCACAATCTCAGTTAAAGAAAATAATATCAGAGATTAAGACAGGTAGGAAGGTGCAGGAATTAACAATTCAAAAAGTATTATCTGATACAAAGGATTCCAATGGTAATTCTGATATCACACTACAGAATGTTAGAGATATAGGATTTCAAAATCAAATGTTAGAATCATTCCTATCAGATAAGTATATAATTGGTGATGAGCAAATGGAAGTTATACGAAACATTAACCAAGATATAAACAACAAATTGGGTAGTGTGAAGGGTATGAAGAATATTATATGGAAACCAAAAACATTTGAGTTTTCTAATATGTTTTCATATGGTACAAACAATGTAGTTGATTTCTCACAAATGAAAGGTGCTTACGGAATCTTCGCTCCAAACGCTAGTGGTAAATCATCACTATGGGATGCACTATCGTTTTGTTTATTTGATAGATGTTCTCGTACAACTAAAGCATTGGATGTGTTAAACTATTCTAAATCTAAATTTGATTGTAAGTTCAACTTTGAGATTAATGGTGTTGATTACTTTATAGAAAGAGTTGGTAAGAAATCACCAAAAAGGGGAACTGTAAAGGTTGATGTAAACTTTTATTGTATTGCAGATGGAGTAGAACATTCATTAAATGGTGAAGAGCGTAGAGATACAAACTCTATAATTAGACAGTACGTTGGTTCGTATGATGATTTCATTCTTACGGCAATGTCTAACCAATCTAATAGTGGTGGGTTCATTGAAAAATCACAAAGAGAAAAGAAAGAACTACTTGCTCAATTCTTAGATATGAATGTATTTGAAGAATTATATCAGATAGCTAATGATGAGATTAGAGAGTTAAGTGCTTTACTAAAAGATTATAAGAATCAAAACTTTACTGATAAGTTGGTAGAGGCAAAGGAAGATTTACAAAAGAATGAAAAGGTATTAATCAAACAAAAAAATGAATTATCTAAATTTAAAGATACTCAAAGTGTTTTAAGAGAACGAAAGGATAGTTTGGTATCTGATTTAAAAACTGTAGATGATACAATAATAGATATTGATTCGTTAAAGGAACTTAAAGATAAACTTAAAAAACAAATTTCAGATAAATCTAATGAGTGTGCTGGTTATGTGAATAATTTAGAATCGTTCAAAGATAATTTAGAAAAATCTGAATCCAATTATTCAACATATGATTTACCTAAACTACAAGAAAGCCATTTAAAATACTTAGGGTATGTTCATAGGTTAGAAGAGATAACATCATCGTTAGATAGTTTAAATACTGATATTGAACATAAACAAGAACATTTAGATGGTATTGGTTCTTTATCATTCGATGATGATTGCGAACATTGTGTAAAGAATCAAAACACTCCATTTGCTAAACAATCAAAAACATTATCAGATGATATAATTAAACTAACTTCCAAATCAAAACGATTATCAGAAGAAATAGTTGATTTGAAATCTGATATGTATAAGTTTGATGTTAAAGATGTACTACTAACTGTTAAGGATTTAAAAGATGAATGTGATACTTTAAAAAATCAAATAGAAAAGTTAGAACTAACTAACAAATCTTGCAACCTAGAATTATCAGAGCTAAAAAGTAAATTAGTTTCAACTGAAGATAATATAAATAAATCATTTGAACAAGAAGCATCGGTAAAGTATAATATAAAGATACAACAAAATATTGATATAACAAAGGAATCTTTAGATAATTTAGAAACTGATATGTCAACCTTACATGATGATATTACCAACGTGGTTGGTGATATTAGAATCTCAGAGAATGTGATTCAAACTGTAAATGATTCTATTGATAAGTTAGAATCAATGGAACAAAAGTATGAAGGATACGAATATTACTTACAATGTGTTAGAAGAGATGGAATACCATATCAATTAATCTCAGAAATACTTCCCAAGTTAGAAGTTGAAATAAATAATATATTACAACCGATTGTAGATTTTCAAGTAATCCTAAATACAGATGGTAAAAACATAAATTCATATATAGCATATGGAACGGAAGAGTTTTGGCCATTGGAGTTGACTAGTGGAATGGAGAAATTTATTTCATCCGTAGCAATCAGAACTGCGTTGGTAAACGTATCAAATTTACCACGTCCAAACTTTATCGCAATTGATGAGGGGTTTGGTTCGTTAGATACTGATAACTTTAATTCTTTATATTTATTATTTGATTACCTAAAACATCAATTTGATTTTATAGTTACTATATCCCATATTGATAAAACTAGAGATATGGTTGACCAGATAATAGATATTACTAAATTAGGTGGATTTTCATCAATTAGATATTTATAGTTATAAGTTAGAATTTTAATACTTATATATAAAGTAGAAATAATAGGAGAATGAATGTCCTTAGAGTATAAAAGTTCGGTACGAGAAAATATTACAAATATTCAAACATACATTGTTGATGAATCACAAAAATCAACAAAGTATTTTAGAGTTTCCGATGTACCACAGGTTTTACAGAAAGGTAAAAACCTTTTAAGAATTACTGCGCATCCAACAAATTTAGTACCTGATACTCAAATTTATGTTGATGTTAGGGATTCTAATGGTAATGCTATATACTATGAGATACCAGATTATTTAGAAAATGATAAAAGTAGGGTTATATCCATTTGGATTTATCACGATAAGGGTGATGATAACACACCAAATGGTGAAGCAACAATTACATTGGCTGGTATTGCTAATGTGGATATGGATGGGAATCCATTACCACAACGACATAGAGGTAAATTAAATGTAAAGTGGCAAACTACTGTTAGTGTTGATAGAGATAGAAATAATACATCAGAAATTATTTTTAGCCCAACAATTACCCCAACACTAATAGTTTCTCAAAGCACAGAACAATATCAAAACCAACCTCAATCAGGAGATATATTATCACTAACAACACAAACAGGTAAAGTACAATATATATTTAAAGGTAAAACGCCTATAGTAGAAATCAAAGATTCAAGCACATTAAATGGTGAGATGATTGGTGGTTCAATTATACTAAATAACTTCACCAAACCAGCCGAACCAATAGCTAATATTGAAAATCCATTAAGTTCTACATTCTTTAGTTCATCCATTAAAGAAGTATTAACCAATAAAGTATTAAAACCAATTACAAACTTTACAACATCGTTTGCTAATAGAGATGATTTAACACATACATTTGATTTTGTAGGAGAGGCTGATTATAAAATTGAATATGTTCAAAGTGGTTCAAATGTATCTACACAAAACAAAAGAAACTTTGTAAACATAACATTGGGTAACATAGACCCTATAACTGGTGTTGTTAATAAAATAAAAATATTACATAAATCAGAAGGGCTGCCTGGTGACTTTGAATTACTAAACGAAGTGGAAGTACCATTCAGTTCTTCAGTAAGTATTAAAGTACCAATTCCATCTAAAAACTTAAAAGACCCTAAGATACTAAAATTATTATATTTAAACTCTGATGGTGGTATATCTAGAACACAAACAATATCTAATCCATTTGTATTCGATGGTGATAACATTTATATTGGTGGTGAAGAAAACTTAATTAGTGGTTCTATCTTTATATCAAATACATTAGGAACTGGTATTGAGATTGGTGGTGCAAGTAGTGGATTCATGCGTTCCGTTGGATACAGAGGTATTACTTCAGCATCATTAGGAAAAGCACCAGGTGGGTTCGTAATCTATAGTGGTTCGGGTAATCTTGTATTTGGTGAAGACCCGCTATTAGGTGTTGGTATGCAATTCGTTGGAGATAACGATGAAAGACATCTTGTATTCTCAACAGCAAACGGTGGTATTTTAGATGTTAAAACTGATAAGTTTTTTATTGGTAACTTAAATCAACAATATATAAGTGGTTCTGATGGTAATATAGAAATAAGTTCTTCTATATTCCACTTAGACCCTAAAGCAAATGGTGGGGCTGGTAGTTTAGTAATTGGAGCTAACGCAACGATTAACGCAGATTTAACAGTTGATAATCTTAGAACACCTGCTTCAATTGGTGGGCAAGCCTCAACAAAAGCAAACTCATCATCATCTATTGATTCAGATGGTTTCGCAAGATTCGTATCAGCATCGATTGGTGGTTGGGGTATTACCACATCATCTATTGAAGGTGGAAACCTTATAATGAAACCAGAAGGTATCTTACAGACAAGAGATTTTGCTAGTGGGTTAAAGGGTTGGAAAATATCATCCGAAGGAAACGGAACTGCAGAGTTTGAAAATGTTAGAATTAGAGGTACGTTAAGAACAACTACTTTTGAGAAAGAATCAGTAAACGCAGTTGGTGGACAATTATGGGTAGCTAACTCAACAACAATTACAGGTTCAGTTACAGCCGGTGAAACCACAATGTCTGTAAAGAATGCTAGTGGATTTTCCGCAGGTGAAATACTTTTGGCTAAAAAAGTAGATAATACTGGATTCCAAACAGAATATATCTTATTAGAATCAGCATCAGTTGAGGGTGATAACTCAAATGAAGATGAAACCTATGGTAGAATATATGTTCAAAGAGCTTATGGGAGTGGTCAACAAGGTGATTTTGTTGGTGACTTAGCATCATCAGCTCAAGCATACGAAGATGGGCAAGTTATTGTTTCAACTGGTAAGTTAAATACTGGTTATATCAAAATGAACGCTAACCCTAATGATACAGCAACTCCGTATATGGATATTGTTGAAAGAACAGGTAGTGGATTATACGATGTAGCTCTAAAAGTAAGATTGGGTGATTTAAGTGGATTAGCAAATTCAGATTATGTGTTTGGTAATTCAAATCCAGGGTTTGGTTTAGCAACAGATAACGTATTCCTTCAAGGTGGTATAATAGCAAAAACAGGTTCCATTGGTGGAATCAAAATGGATGATGGTAAATTGTTCACTGGAGCAGGAACGTATAATAATTCTAATACTGGGTTCTATGTAGATTCAGGTTCTAATTTTTCATTAGGTAGTAAGTTAGCTTGGAATCCAACTACAGAAGCTTTAACAGTTAGAGGTTCTTTCCAATTTGCAGATGGAACATCCGTTCAAACGGCAATTGATAATGTATCAAGTGGTTCTGTAGCACGAACAGTAGAACTATCGGCTGATAAATATGTAGTAACATTTGATGAGTCTGGAAATGAATCTCCATCTAATCAAACTATAACATTAACCGCAACACCACAAAACTTTGTAGGACAGGTATATTATGAATACTATAAAGATAGTACTATTCAAGGAACTAGAGGTACTGCAAACACATTCACTGTTGATACCACAGCAGAGAAACCAACTTCATCTACTCCTAAAACATATGAAGTAAGAGCATTCACAGGTTCTTCTGGTGGAACAGCCGCATCAACTGATAGTTTAACATTATTTGGATTACAACCTGGTTCGGATGGTGTTGCTGGTACAGATGCAGTAACGGCATTTTTAACAAATGAATCACATACACTACCATTGAGTAGTTCAGGTGTGATTCAATCATATGCAGGGGCTGATACTCAAATTAAAGTATATGAAGGTATTACAGATAAAACATCAAACTATACATTCACCGAAAGCTCACCAGCATACATAACGGCAACTTCATCATCAAATACATTTACTATAACAAATACTACAACACCTTATAGTGGGTCAGTTACAATAACGGCAGTTAGTGAATCAGTATCATTATCAAAAATAATGTCAATTGGTATTACTAGACAGGGTGATGATGGTTCAGCTGGAACGCCAGGTGCAAATGCTAAAACAATAACACTTACAACAGATTCTCAAATATTCTCATTCCCATCAGCATCTGCAACAACACCTGATGATACAACAATTGAGTTTTTTATAAACCAACAAAATTTAAGTGGTACTATTGGTAGTAGTGATATTACTATTATAGATAATACACCAAATACTCATACTATACCCACATTAGTATCAGATGTTACAAATGGAACTGGTGTTATAAGTGGTAGTTTAGTATTTTCAACAAATACACCAAGTAATAAAACTAAATTCCCAATCACAATTAGTGTAACAAAAGATGGTGTAACTGATTCAACAAAAATATTTACATTAGATGGTGGTACAGATGGTGTTGATGCAGTATCGGTAATACTTTCTAATGAATCCCATACTCTCCCAGCATCATCTGCGGGAGTTGTATCTTCTTATTCAAATAGTGGTACTAATATAGATGTATTTGAAGGAGCAACTGCATTAACTTATGATACAAACGCAACTAGCAATGGTCAATGGAAAGTAGCTGGAACGGTAGTTAGCCCATCTGGAAAGATAACGGTAGGAGCTACAGATAGTAATGGAGATATAGCAAATCATTCATCTATGGATAATAGTACCGATTCTGTAACCATAACATACACAATTAGTGGTAAAACATTAAATGGAACTGCATTTAGTTTTAATAAAACTCAATCAATCTCAAAATCTTCAGCTGGTTCAGATGGAACACCAGGTGCAAGTGCTAAAACTTTAAGTGTAACTGCAGATTCACAAATATTTACATTCTCATCCGCATCTAATACAACGGTACCTGATGATAATACGATTGAATTCTTTTTCTCTCAACAAAATTTAAGTGGTACTATCGGTGATAGCGATATAGTCGTTACAGACCAAAGTGGGGGAGTTATCACAAGTAATCCTACTCTATCACCATCTTCATTAAGTGGTGGAAGTGGTGTTGTAAGTGGTAGTTATGTATTCGCAACAAACTTAGCAAATGATTCAGGTAAATTTCCATGTACTGTAACTGTAACAAAAGATGGTTTAACAGATTCATTTAAAGTATTCGCAATAAGTGGTGGTACTGATGGTGTATCTTCATTACAATATTTATTAAGTAACGAAGCACATATAGTTCCAGCAACATCTGCTGGTGTTGTATCATCATATGTAAATAGTGACACTGAAATCCATGTTTATGAAGGTACTACGGCGTTATCTTATGATGGAGTAGGAACGGGTAATGGTAAGTGGAAAGTTAATACACCAACTATATCTCCTGCAGGAAAAATAACTGTTGGTGTATTACAAGACGAAGGTGATTATTTATTAGTTAAGAACCATTCGGCTATGGATAATAGTACCGATTCAGTAACTATTTCATATCCAATTGTTGGTAAAACTACAGATGGTACTTCGTTTAGTTTTACTAAAACTCAAACTATAACAAAATCTAAAGAAGGTAGTGATGGGCTTCCAGGAACATCAGCATCTTTAATATCATTAACTGGTGATTCACAAGTATTTGCGTTTGCATCAGCATCAGCAACAACACCTGATGATACAACAATTGAGTTATTTATTACTCAACAAAATTTAGGAATAACTTTAACGGCATCTGATATTAGAATTGAAGATGCAATTGGTGGTAGTCATACTGTACCTACATTTGCCCCTACTTCATTACCAAATAATAGTGGAGTAATAAGTGGTAGTTTAGTATTTGGTACAAACTCACCATCTCCTAAATCTAAATTCCCAATAACGATAACAGCCACATCAGCATCTTTAAGTGATTCATTTAAAATATTCGCCTTAGATGGTGGTGCAGATGGTACATCTGGTACTGATGCTATTACTGTTATAGTAAGTAACGAATCACATACATTAGCAGCAAACTCTAATGGTGATGTTTCATCATTTGTAGGAGCAGAAACAGATGTTACAATATTTGAAGGTGTAACAGATAAAACAACAAACTACTTTATCAATGGAGTATCCAATACAGGTATTACTGTTGATAACGATTTTAACTCATTTAATTCATCATCCTTAAATGTTACGGCTATGAGTCACGATAGCGGTTCTGTAATAATTACTTCAGTTAGTGGTGGTATTCATCATACTGGGTGGGGAGCTAGAGCCGGTGAAAATTGGGCTACATCACAATTTGTATCAAACGCTACAGGTGATATTAATGGAACTGATAATGATTGGGTAAAAATTGATAATGGTGCTTTTGAAGTTTCTATTGGTTCAGGTGATGGTGAGTTAAGAAATAATTATGTTGAATTTGGTAATAATGCTAATAATGACCAAGCTTGGATAGCAGGTAAAGATATATTTGCTTACGATGATAGTAAAACATACTATATTGAAGCAAGGTTTAAAAGAGTTGTTGGTAGTGGAAATGTATATATTGGTGTAAATGGTTGGAGTAATGAAACCACAAAACGTAACAAAGCTGGTTCTAATTCATTTGGTTCACAACATTATATAGCAGCCAATGGGTTTAGTTTCAATGATGGGCAAGGTACAGATTGGATAACTCTAAGAGGATACTTCTCAGGTCACTCTTCAACAGCTAACAATAATACTGGTGAAGCTCCTGATATTAATACTCCAAAAAGTATTCATACAAATGCAACTTATATATCACCAATGTTCTTATGTACCTATCCAGAAGCAACAGGAACAGTTAGATTAGATTATATTGAAATTAAAGAAGTAAAAGATGGTAGTGGTAATTTATCAACTGGGACTGTAAAGGTTGATAAAACAATGTCATTAGTTAAATCTAGAGCAGGTACTGATGGGGCTCCAGGAGCTGCGGGTTCTGGTTCTAAAACTGTATCATTAACTGCGGCAACTAATGTTGTTACATATAATGCAGCTGGTGGTTCACCTTCACCAAGTAGTACAATTGCATTATCAGCAAATTCACAAAACTTTACAGATGGATACTTTAAGTTTACAGGTGATGGTATAACAGACGAAACCTCATATACAAATGGAGCATCAGCAAATGGTGATACAAAAAACTTCACAGTTCCATCATCATATTTCTCATCCCCTAAAACAATTAGAGTTGGTGTATCTGAAGCAAACCAAACCGAATTAGCATTTGATACAGTTACAATCGTAGCAGTTCAACCTGGCGCAGTTGGTGCTGCTGGTTCAGATGCAGTAACGGCATTTTTAACATCTGAAGCTGATGTGATTCCTGCCGCAGCCGATGGAACTGTTTCATCATTTGCTGGCAGTGGTACTACGATGGTAGTATTTGAAGGTATTACTGATAAAACATCAGCATACACTTACACATTAATAAATACAACAACTGGATTAACGGCGACATTATCTACAAACGTTTTAAGTATTAGTGGATTAACACCTGATAGTGGTTCAACAGATATTAGAGCAACATCAGGTTCAGTTACACTTGAAAAAACTTATTCAATCGGTAAATCTAAAGCAGGTGCAACTGGTGCTAATAACCAAGACTTCTCATACTTAGATGCGAGTTTAACTGGTATTGGACCAATCAGTTCTCCAGGTTTACTAATGAATTCAGAGGTGTTTGGATTCCACAATGGTATAAGTGGAACTAATGGTTCACTTTCTGATTTCACATCATTTTTAGATGATAGTGGAAACTTCTACTTAGGTGGGAATAGTGGTGGAATGAGTGGTAGTGCAGCAACTAGTGGTTACTTTGCTTGGAACAATACTGATAGGTCATTATTAATTAGTGGTTCAAACGCAAATATAGAAGTAGATAAGTTTTTCTTAGGAACGGAAGGTTCTCAATTTATAAGTGGTTCGGGTGGAAACATTAGGATTAGTGGAGATGTAGAATTTGAAGGTAGAAATTCAAATGGCGCAACAGTATACTACGATAACTTCGCATCATATGCAAATGGTGCAGCTGTAATTCCTGCTAATAGTCCTCAAGTTGATGGAAGTGGTGTAGGTTATTATACATCTGGCGCTGGTGAAATAACAACAATAAATACACCTTCAAACGTTGGTGGATACTCAGGTAAAGTTATAAGAATAGGTAATAACTCTGGTAATGATTATGCTTATATAACAGGAAATAAATTAATACCATTTAATGAATCATCATTGTATGAAGTTGAAGTAAGATATAAGATTGAAATTGGTAGTGGTACTGTTTACGCAGGTATTGTAGGATTCAAATCAGATGGAACTACACTGGTAAATGTTACTGGGTTGAATACTTTAAGTTCTCAACACTATTTAGCCGTAAGTGGGCAAGGTTCAAGTGTTAGTGGAAATGGTTGGGTAATTAGAAAAGGTTACTTTAAAGGAACTTCCGCAAGCGGAAATGGTGGACAACACAATAGCGATACCGACCCCGGCACATTACATAGTGATGTACTTAATGGGTATATAACCCCGATGTTTGCAGGAAATTATAATAATGTATCGGGTAAAGTTTTATTAGATTACATTAAAATAACTGAAATTGGTGGTGGTGGTTCTACAAAAATTAGTGGTGATTCAATTACAACTGGTACTATAAAATCAAATAACTTAACAACAGATACAGGTACATCATTAGGGTTAAATGATGGTGTTATGAAAATTGGTGGTACTGGAGCATATACAACACAAAATGGTATATTATTAGATGGGCCAAACGCAAAATTTGCAGTTGGTATTGCTAGTGGTAATTATATGAGATTTAATCATGGAGCAACTGCTGGTAAATTAGAAATCAATACTCCTAATTTTACAATTGATAACAGTGGTAATGTAGCAGTTTCAGGAAATATAACTGTATCCAATCCATCAGATTTCGCAGACCCAAATGCAACAGCAACACTTAATTATAGTTTTACTGGAAATGGTTCTCAAACATTAGATACTGGAATATGGACTCTTAGAAATATATCAGGTCAGTCAGCTTCGACTAGTGGAATACGACTTGCCAGAGGGACTTCACCATCTAACAATTGGGACGGTGGAATCAGAACAATTAACGAATATCCAAGAAGTGAATCTCCGACATTAACATTTGATTGGACTCAACAGACTCCGAGTGGTGTTACAACTTCTAATTCAGGAATAACGATGATAGGTTGGTGGACCGGAACAACCAACACTTTTACAAATAAAATGTATTATGGTATCTATGTTTACCACGATAACATATATGCTAGAACGGCAATTTCAGCTGCCGGCTCACTAACCCCTACTCTAATCACAGATAATGCACCCGGAGATAAATGGAGATGTAAAATAAGATTGAAAGCCGGTGGTGGCGCAATGCTAGAACTATTTAGAAATGGAGATTTTATAACTCCAGCCGCGACGTATGATTATGGAACAACGGGTACATTAGCCAACTTAGGTTTTGGATTATGTCAGTATAAAGCGGGTAACTCAGATTTACTTTTAGAACAAGTAGCAATAGGTAGTCAACCAGCAACAACAACAATATCAGGTAATGGTATATCAACAGGATTAATAGAATCAACAAACCTAGATGGAGATGAAGGTTCTAGAATAAATTTAGATGATGGTTCAATGATAATGGGTGGTACAACTAATCCAGGTTTTGAAGTAAGTTCAGAAGGATTCGTAACTGCAACTAATATTGTTGAAAAATTTGTAACAGTAACAGCAGCAAATTCAGGTTCTTATTATCAAACAAATAGTGGTCACACTACATTAGTTTTAGATGGTTCTTTGGGTGGAAGTGTAACAATGAATTTAACATTAGCAACAGCACCACCATATGTAATAAATGATATAACATTCCCAGCAAACGCTGGGTCAGATGATATCGCTAGATTAGAATTATCTATTCAAGATGATGGGATACAATTTGATGATGGAGCAATTACATCGGGCTACACAACCTTTGGGTTACAATTACAAACATACTACTTTAACTCTCGTTCTACACTTTAAAACTAAAAAGGAAACACTATGGCAGATAAAGCTTTATTTAACGGACACAAATATGTATTTACAAAAGTATCAAGTTCATTAGTAATGGAAGATTCGACTGATAACTCTCATGAAGCAATAACATTCAGAGAGGGTATGATAGTATCAGCATCTGTTGATGTTCTGAATCAGACTCACCCAATTAATATAAAATCACCTGCTAGTAATTATGGTTTGCAGCTGATTAGCAACACAGATAATGATATAACTGCAAAACTTACTAGTAAAGGTAATGATGGGTATTTTGAATTATATAATAATGAAGTATCAACCTTTAAAATAGATGCTAATGGTCAAGAATTTCAAACCAGAGTAGGTCAACATAATCTTGGTGAGTATATAGGTACAGCAAATTCTCCTGGCACTGGATATGTTTATATGCAGATGGGGAATGCACGAGGTGATAATGGTGGAGCTTATATTGATTTAATAGGGGATACTACTTATACTGATTATGGATTGAGGATGATAAGATGGAGTGGTGGTGCTAACGCTGGTAGCGAGATGATTCATAGAGGTACTGGAGACTTTAAGTTTAGAACTTCTGAAAATTCGAAAATGTACTTCTACAATACTGGTAATTATGAGGTTGAATCAGTTAATAATAAAAACCAAACATTTCGGATACAAGATGCATATGTTTATTTTAAAGCTAATGCACCATCCAATCATGCTTTTCAGTTCCACAATGATGGAAATAATAGTAACAGATATTTATTAGACCTAAGGTCAGGTACAGATAACGCATCTGGTACGAATTATCTGATTTATTTTAGAGATGGTGATGGAACTGCTAGAGGTAGTGTAACAGTAAGTGGTGGTACAGTATCATATAATCCTTTTACAGGTTGTCACCAATCGTACTTATTGGATGCTGATTCAAAAACGGCAAACCAAATAGAAACTGATTTAAGTGATACACCACATTATCCATATGGTTCTATAATGGTATCTGTTAAATCAGAAGTAACTACATTGAGTGGTAGTACCGACCCTAATTTACAACCCGACCACTATGTAGTAACATCATCTATACATCAAGACAAAAGAGTATATGGTGTGTACTTTGGTTCAATGGGAAAAAATGAAGATTATATAAATCAACATCAAATAGCATCACTTGGTGATGGTGTTGTTTTAGTAAACAATCAAAATGGTAACATTGAAAATGGCGATTACATAACAACCGCATCAGGTTCTGGTGGATATGGATGTAAACAAAATGATGATTTATTACACAACTATACAGTAGCAAAATCATTAACGGATGTGGATTGGTCAACCGAATCTGAGAGTACAAAATTAATTGCATGTACTTATCATTGTGGATAATCACTTTTAAATTAAAAATAGGATATTTATTACTATGGGAAAATTAATTAAAGAATGGGTTAAGGGAATCTTAACTGAAGATATAGAAAAAAAGGTAGTAGTTTACGCTGGTAGATTTCAACCTTTTCATAAAGGGCATTATTTAACTTACGACCACTTGGTAAAACAATTTGGTAAAGATAATGTTTATATTGGTACATCCAATAAAACAGATAATCTAAAATCACCATTTAAGTTTAAAGAAAAGAAAATGGTTATGGTAAAGATGTTTGGTGTTCCATCATCTAAAATAATTCAAATCAAAAACCCATACGCCCCAAAAGAAATTATAGGTAAGTTCGATAAAGATAAAACGGCATTTGTAACTGTAGTTGGTGAAAAGGATAGATACAGATTAAAAGGTAAATATTTTGAACCATACCATCCTGATAAAATTGATATGGGGTATGAGGAAAAGGGATATGTTTATGTAGCACCAGCACAAGGTGAGGGAATTAGTGGAACAGAGGTTCGTAAATCACTATCATCAGGTGATGATGAAATCCGAAAAGCTGGATTCAAAAGAGCTTATGGTAAGTTCGACCCAAAGATATATAAGTTCTTAACAAACAGATTAGGTAAGATAGAAATTACAATGGAACGATTCTTATCTACATTTGATTTTAATAAAATAATATTAGAATCAAATTCAACTAAAGTTGGAATTGGTGGTAACTCACAAGGTGTTGATGATGGGCCAGGATTTACATATGGTAATTCTAAATCATATAAAGCAATTGGTGATGAAACCGCAAAAAGATTAGGTTGGATGGTAGTTGATTATATATTAGATACTGATGATGATTCTATATACGCTGATGATGAAAGAGGTATAGATGATAAATACCCAGTATCATTCTTCCCATCTGGTATTGATGGATTAGATGCGGCATCACAAAGATATATTGATTTAAAAGGTAGCAAAGCATACAAAACTTGGGCTGATAAAATTATGGGTGTAGCCCAATCAGTTGGATATAAGTTTGTTGATTTCTTAGGTGCAGAAGAATCTATTGAGGATACGAAAGATGCAGCTGTAAAAGCACCATCACCAGAAGAAAGATTAAAAGATGGTGATGATAAAACAACTAAGATTCAAGAAGGATTGATTACCGAAGGTGGAGCATATGGACA
>Ga0208133_1000526_pt1 | contig 15000 bp, 31 predicted proteins | sample ColrivemetaGS535_FD_187595 | JGI IMG/M metagenome (GOLD analysis project Ga0208133, IMG submission 187595) | Estuarine microbial communities from the Columbia River estuary, USA - metaG S.535 (SPAdes) (version 2) | ecosystem: Environmental > Aquatic > Marine > Intertidal zone > Estuary | place... | reverse complement strand
ACTCGTTAATTACTTCAAAGTCTGATTCCGTCACTTCGTATCTTCCGTAGATGCGTCCGTTGTCTTTGTAGACTGAATTGAAATAGTCGCCGTCTTCGGTGTATGTGAAAGTGAACTTCGCCTTTTGTAGGTCAGTCGTTGGAGAATACATAATGTCTTTCGACAAGTCTAACTTCTGCGACCAATCGAGCGTGTTTCCGCTTGCGATATATTCGACCATTGGTTCTATGCGAAGCGTGTTGGGAAGCGTCTTATCAGCGACGAAAACAAGGTTAAACATCTTTTGAATTGATGTCATGAAATCAATTTGCTTCATGTCTGGAGCATTGAACTCCATTAACACCGTGTCGCCAACAAGCGAAGTTCCAACGCTTACTAATTCAACTCCAGTTCCTAAATAGTCAACGTTTGCATTTCCTGTAAAATCAATTTCCATTGTTCCATTTCCTGTTGTAAATGGCTCGGCGGCAAAGATAAATTTCACTTCGTCACCTGCTGTTAATTGAAGTGTTATGTTTCCCGTTGTACTTAAATCGTTTGTTGCGCTATTCCCTAATGCGTAAATAATAGTATCTTGTTGGTCATAAAATACATCGTTAATTTTTGTAACAAAGCCAAATAAAACAACACTTATATTTGTTCCGCCTGTCGAAGTTGCTTGTCCACTCATCCAACATTTGAAAGTAAATGTTCCTGAAAATGGTGCGGTATAAATACCACTTGCCCAATCGTTTCCTGCGTCTTGATATTCAGTAAAACTTGGATAGATATTATAAAATTTATTGTTATTTGCAAATGCTATATTGTTCAAATTTGCAGCAAGTCCAACGCTTGAAACATAATCATTCAAACCCAACGAACTATTCAAGTATTGTCCATTCACAAAAGGAACATAAACGTTTTCAAGTATGTCGCCTAAGTAATCACTCGAATACTGCAAGCCTGCGTCGTTCATTATTTCGTCGAACAAGTATTGCGCCTTCACGGCAGGTGTTAAGTGTCCAACGTACAATGGTTTATAAGTCGGTTGCCCTGCAATAACGGTTGAATAAACGGGTTGACCTTCGACGTTACTTGCAGTAAGATTCCACTTGTCGCATAGCGTTAGAATCGTGTGTTCGTTGGGTGGTGTTTCAACGTATTCGTGAAGCAAGTCGTAGTCCAAGTCGCCCGCGACAATCGTTTCAATATCTTTAAGTTTCTTTTCGTTGAGCAGACGTGCGAGGTTTGGTACTTCACCAAAGAACACAATCTCAAATTCGAATAATTTACCGCTCTGCCAGTACAACTTTTTAACTTGAATGTGTCCGCTTGCAATGGGTATTGTGTTAACCGTCAACACCGCTTCGACCTTCTTTCTAAAATCAAACCAACCGTCGAAATTTACGTTGAAGATAGCTCCGAAAAAATCTACATTTGTTGCTGACGCAGGAACACGAAACTCCTGCGAGTAGTTACCCACAGAAGCGAAGTCGGTGATGTCGGTAAACTTGTAATTGAGGTGCATCTTCTCGTTCTCATACAAGTCGAGAATCGCGCTGTTTCCGTCGTTGTCGGTAAGTGTTAAAATTACTTGATTCATCATAAGCCAACAGGTTGTGAGTATTTCAAATTCAAAGTAACGTTGTATAGTTTCGAATATCTTTCGTCCTTGATAACAAAATTCTGTGTGTCTACAAGAACGGGTGTCATTGTTCCGTCGTCGTTTATTATGTACACGTCGTTGGAACGACAAAGCGTTTGAAGTAAGTTGAATTCACCAACGCTTATCCAGTCGCTATTTATTTGTAGTCCTTTCGTCGTTGTAACGTACCGGTCGGTCGCGCCTCTGTCGAAGGTGTTAAAACCGAACGTCGATTCGTTGTACGAACCAACTACTTTTTGGTATTGCTTACGATCGTAATTGAACGACAATTCCGACTTCTTCGTGAAGTTGAAGTAATCCACACCGCCGCAAGTGTTTGTCCAACCCAAACGAACATTGTCAAAGCGACAATCATCGTCGACAAGATAAAAACAATACACGCGTGAAGAAGGCGTGTAAACGGGGAACGCTGTTTCTTTTCCAATTTGTATAGTGTAGTATTTTGCACCTGCTAAATAAACAGTAGCATTCGCGTCAAGGTTAGCGAAAAATGCTCCAATTACATTAACGATTGACGGGTTAATTTCCAAAGTTAAAAACTGCGTGTCAATCAAAACGTCGCTGTCGTCGTACGAAGAAAAAACCACTATGTCAAAGTCGTTGTCGGCAAGCAATGCCGTTGCTGAAGGTGTGTACATTACACCCCAGTCAGTTACTCGCGTTGGTATGTAGACATAGTCGCTCGACAACCCACGCGCCGCCGCTTCGCTCCATTTGTGAGTGTCGACATTTCTTTCGCTTAACAAGTATTTGTCAATGCCGTCGAGCGCGTAGCGTGTGTTTGGGTTTGGTTTGTATCCGTCGCTCACTTGGTATTCAGCGAGGAACGCGTACACGTCGTCAATTGATGCAGAACCCGTATTTGTTGCCGTGAACACCCCGTCAACGAGCCAACCTTCTTTTATCGTGCAAGAAATGAACGCGACGCTGGTGTTCTCCGCGTCCCCTGACGTTGTCAAAAGTGAAGCGTCGTGAAATAACGATTCGCGGAATATCGGAGCGAGGTCTAACATTCCTTTGTTTTGCGCGTTGGGTTGCACGTTGACTTGGAATGAACCGAAGTCAAACACGAAACGAAAGCCTGCGTTGGCTACGTTGTCAGATGAAGCGACAAGCATCAATCGTTGTCCGACTGGAGTGTATTCGTATGGTTGATCGTCTATTGTAATTGCCATTATTCTATTTTTTTATATGTCGTTTAATCCGTCTAAACTTGCTCCGAAATCTTTTCCAAATGCAGCTACAACTTTCGCTTCGTATTCGTCCCAAATGTTCTCCATTGCATAATCGAAAGCGTGCCACCCCTTGATTCCGTCGCGTCCTATCTTGCGAGCAATTAAGAAAGCTACTTGTCTTTTGAGTGCTTCCGTTGGTTTCTGAAATTTACCACTTTCCTTGTCGCGTAGTTTTATTGGTTTGATTCGCATCCAGTCAAGAATCGCGCTGACGGGTGGCGGTTTCGCTCCTGGTCTTCTTCCGTTCTCACGCGCTAAAAAATAGTTTGACGCTTTCCCCTTCGCAAAGACCGAAATGTTTATCGATTGTCCTTTGATTTGCAACCGATAGGCGAGCGACTTTTCTAGCGTTCCACTTGCCACCGCGTTCGTGAAGTTGCGTCCCACTTTTCGCTTCACGCGATAATCGGACTGCATCAATTCGACAAAGCGTTTAGCCATGTCGTTCACGACAGCGAAGAAGTTGGGTGCGCTCTGTTCGTTAGCCATTTGTTTCTTCGCTTTCCTCTTTTATCTTGTTGAAAAATTGAATCAATGGTAAGCCAAATTTCACAGGCATCTCTTGTATGAAAGCGTCTAACTGCTTTAAGTGTTCCTCTGTTAAGTTCATCTTAGAATGTTATTATTGTTACTCCGATAGCGTTTGCTACGCAAGTTTCTACCCACGAATTGTCTTCACCCCACGCTGCGAACTCTTCTTCAGTTAGCGTGTAGTTACCATTTGATAAAACCTTTGCAGCCACTTCCTCAGTAGCCTCAGATTTCAATTCATAATAGGTAGTGCAAGTTGTTGCGCTTGTTTCAAAGTTCAAGATTAGAACTGTCATTTCGGTCGCTGTTCCTGCATTAAGAGGAAAGACGATTGGTTGTATTTTAGCCATTGTATAAATTATTAAACTGATGTTATTGTTTCCCACGCTGAAGCCGTTCTCACGCATAGCTTGTTTAATGTTGTGTCGTAAACAACAAGACCTGCCGCTGGCGAAGCAATAGCGTTCTTTTGAGTTGTGGTCATGCGCGGAGGAAGGAAGCCTTTTGTAACGCTATCCGATTGAAGAACAGCAGATGCGTTTATTGATGCACTACCTACTACTAAACTACCTTGAATTTCACCTCCTGTATTATGTACAAAATATCCAGATTTCAACACTCTAAATCGTGCTGAACCACCCACTTGCAAACTGATTAAATCAGAAAGCGCAGCACTTGCCGTATCGGTTATATTTACCTTTAATGCTATTGGTGTTCCTGTTGTGTTCCACGTTTGAGCAATATCCAAAGAACTTGTTGCCGAGCTTCCTGTCAGCGTTGCAGGTGTTATTGTAGTTGTCCCACTCACCCTCGCTGTTCCATTCACATCGAGCTTGTACCCTGCGTCTGTTGTTGTGCCGATAAGCACGTTGCCTTGAATTGTAGCACCGCTTGTAGGTGGAGAAATCGCAGCAGAAGTTAAACCAACAGATAGCCCACCACATCCAAAAATTGCGTATTGACCAGCAGTTGTAAAAATTCTAAAATTAGGACCTGAACTATACGTTAATAATAAATTTTTTCCCGAATCAAATCCACCAAATGATAATTGAGGAGTTCTTATAATTCCATTTACATCTAAACTTGTTGAAGGAGTAGCCGTTCCAATCCCCAACCTATTGTTCGTATCATCCCAAAATAAGTTAGCGTTATCCTGAGCTATGGTTGTTCCATTGCTGAATAGAACGCTTCCGCTTGTCAAAGAAGGTAACGTGAACTTTCCGTTAAATGTATTCCAATCCGCTGAACTCAAAGCACCTCTATTAGCTGCGCTTGCAGTAGGTACATTGAGAGTTATTACAGGAGTAGTTGTGCCTGTTGCAACGGTGCTGCTTAAGTCTGTTCCTGTTGTGCCAAGTGTTAAAGCTGCTACTGATGTAACTGTGCCACCTGATGAAGGTGCTGAGTTAGTGATAGTAAAGTTAGGGTAAGTGCCTGAGGTACTTATGCCAGTGCCTGCACTTAAAGCCACTACCTGATCGGGAGCAGAGTTAGTTACTGTTATGCTGCCACTACTTGTAATAGGTCCACCGCTTACGCTGATGCCAGTGCCTGCTGTTAAGTCAATACTTGTTACCGTTCCTGTTGGTAACGTCGGTAAGTTGTCTAAGTCGTTGTAATCATTCGAGAAACCCACCGCGCTGATGCTGCTGATGTCAGCCTTCAAAATTATTTCTTCTTCGAGTGCGTCAATGGCTGCTTCGATGTCGATTATTGTTTGACAATCTCCTATTGTTTCACACGTCAACCCGATGTTGTCAGTTGTCAAATACCAACCGCGCACCCCTGCTCCGTTCGTTCCGTAGTAATAGTTCGGTGCTGGCGTTTCTTCGTCGTTCACTAAAGACACGTTGCCGTTCTCGTCGCGATTGATTGAATCAATGAACGTTAGTATCGAACCTGTACCACCGCTTCCACTTTCGAAGAAGTCGTTCCATTCAGCAGGAATTGAACACGCATCCCAATAATATGGAACGAGTAAGTCAAGACTAATCGTCCAACCGGTCAACGTGTGTTGAAACTCTTCGAGGAATGGTTCTAACGAAACGTTTTGTACCGTGATTAAGTCACCAAACAACATTCGGTGGTTCGTAATTTCCGCAACCAAGTCTTCAGCGATCCGTTGAAGGTCGCTTAATACTTCTCGTTGGTATTCTGGTTTATCTTCTTTATCTCTTGGAAGGTCGGCAAGGACAATCTGAAAAGAGAACGTTTTCATGCCTTTCGCGTAAGTAACGTTAGACGGCACGACGTGCATGAATGGGTATTCACCAAACTTTTCTAAGTCGGAGACTTCAATCTGTCCGTGTGAGAATCTTTTAAGTATAAAGTGTCCAGACGCAAATGCGTGGAATCTATCTATGAGCGCGTTGTAGCTTTGTACGTTCGACATAATTGTAATCTATTAGGTAAGTCATATAAGTAAATATCTCCCACGCTGATTTTTCCGTAATTGCGTCCAATTTAGTTATGTCACGCCCACACGCTTCCATAAAAAGATGATACCAACCGTAGCGACCTAAGACTTGGTTGAGGTTGTCTCGGTCTTCAATTGCTCCGTCAATTCCTCCGTCAGTTTCTTCACTTCGTTCTCCAAATAATCTAGCGAAGTGTTGCTTAGTTCGGCTAGCAAAGTCGAAAAAAAAAGCATCGCGCCGTTGAATTGTTCAAGTGTCATCTGCTCAACGTAGCCTTCAACTAACTCTCTGTTTGCTTTGCTGTGAGGTACGATTGTGTACTTTGAACCCACGCGCTTGTCTATTGGTCTGTAAAGCGTTCCCATTATCTTGACCATGTTCGCGCTAACGTCGGATGCCCAGGTGCTTATGTCCGCGTACTCGCCCATTGAGATTGAGTAAAGGTCGGGAATAAAACCAAAGTCTTTGTCCTTGATTGTGATTGTCTCGAAGAACTTCGCGCTTTCATTTGCAAGTGTGTCTTCAAACGCTGCGACAAGTGTCGGCAAGTGTTGGAAGGGAATCTGTTCCGCTTGTTCTTTCAGTAGGTTACTAATTGACACCAACTTGTCGATGTCGTTCTTCGCGCTGTGGTAGTCAACGTATTGCTTTACGCTAATCGAAGAATAGTCAGCTGGTATGCTTACTTTTATGCTCATATTATTTTTGTTTTAAGATCCGCAATAAAGACAACCTTCATCGTCATCGTCTATCGTGTTCGCTTCTTCGTGTACGCGTATGGCTTCCATGTGTACTTGTTCCTTCGTCCATTCGGGGTGAAACATTGCAATCTGCGACCGCAAGAAATTTAATTTGTTTTCGCTCATAGTTTGTCGTTGATTATTATTTGTATCGGAGCATCGTTCACACCTGCTAATTCAGTTCGCTCAACATACCCTCGTTTCTTTCCTCGCGTCTTCAAATAGAAAATTGTTGCGCTTGTGTTGGGTGCGTCTTGAATACGGATTACTTCACCGTCTGGTGTTGACACCTCGCGGTGCGCTCCCTTAATCAATTCGAACAACTGACTTTCTGCGAAGTCAACAGCAAGGTCAGTCAACGATTCAACCTGTACACGATAGGCTTCGTCTTCTTGCAACCAACGATAGTGTGTGCGTCTATCTATTCCAACAACTTCACACGCTGACGTTACCACTCCCAAAGTGCTTTCCAATGCTTTTAGCATAGCGTTCTTTTTTAGTGTAGCGTTTTGCGACTTTTCTTTCTTTTCTTCACTCATAATGCTATTGTTAACTGACGTTTCCTTTTCTCGATAAACAGATTGTTTTGAAAGAAGTCGTAGCGCATTAACTTTTTGATATAAGCGTTTGCCTCTTTGTTTAACTTATCGTCGTTGTACCATTCGCTAATTAGTTTTAACATATTAGGAATTTCGTTTGCTATTGCTGTATCAAAGATAAGATATTTCTTTCGTGCTAAAAACGTGTAGTTTTGAAGTTTAAGCGTGTAGAAATAGTCGGTATCAAATGGTTTAGAATACTTGCGTAATTCTTTCTTATTGATTACTACCAGTTGCTTTCTTTTACCCTTGCAAATGTTTACACCCCCACCGCCTAACGCTATATTCAAAACGTTTGGTTGCATAACAAAGTCTTTGTTTACAATCTCACGTTCTTTTTCTAACGCTTCCTCTCTCGTTTTATGGTGCGAAATGATTTCCTTTTCAAATGCGTCTTTGCCTAATTCAGACATTAACCTGCGAAGGTTCACTCCCGATCCCATATAACCGTCATTTAAATTTGACGTGCTGTGAATACCGATGTAGATATTATCGGAATCCTTTTGTTTTATCTTGTAGATGTAGTGGTGCATCATTTTATAAATATAAGAACTACCCTAATTTTCCTTTGTAATGGTTAATAAGTTGTTCCATTCTGCTGTCGTAGTATTTTGAGAATGTCTTGAACCCGTCGTTGTCTTGTTCGAATAGTCTGAATAGAACACCTCTCAATCGTTGTGAGGGTTTCTTTAACGTATCTTCTAACTCACTCTTAAGACTTTCAACTGCGTCCAGTTCTTCGCGTTTGAAGTCTTCGTCTTTGAACGCAAGATAACCGAACTGATTAGCGATTGTAAATAGTTCTGACGCTTGCGCAGGACTTAACTCATTCGTTCCAAACGTTAGTTTAAGCGTCTTGTCCTTTCGCGTACCTACTGATTCTAATTGTGCTGGTATGATAATCATTTTATGTCATTAAATTTATACTATGTCACTAAATATGCAAAGAAAAGAAAAGAACAAAGAAAACGTGTAAGCACTATAAAGAAAGAACAAAAGAAAAAGCTCCCCCGAAAAAGATTACTCTCGCCCTTAAAAGGGCAGTTGCGCGATCCAAGCATTGATGTATTGCAAGTGTAGTCATTGATTACTTCGCTTTGACTTACGAAGGCGGTTGTTGTTCTTATCCAGTTTGTTTCATTTTTAATTCAAAAAAATAACCCCCAATTGTTTTTAGTCGTCAAACCTAAAACAAAAGAGGGTTAGCTTATGAGGTTTGACTATACAAATATACGTTTGTTGCTTTAAAGGTTGCCTGAATAGTTTTAAGTTTCTAATTGTTCAAATCAACATCAACGTCCTTCATCGAATCGAGAAACGTATTGATGTCTTTCTTCACGCAAGGCGGACACGTTGAACGCTCATTGAACGCTCCTGTGGCTTTATCCTTGAACGAATAGAAGCGAAGCATATCTTTCTGCTCTAATCTTCCTTGCGCCTTCATATCGAGCAAGAATCGTTTGAACTCTATTTGTTCGTCCATTGAAAGAACACCGTTCCACTTTGACGCTGGGCAAGAAGCGAACGCGAGCTTTGCTTTTATCGGCATAACGCAACCACAAAGTTTGATTGACTTCTTGCGGAACAACACTTCGGTTTCTACTTCGTCACCAACAATCAACGATCCGCAGGACTGCGTTGAAGGTTCGAAGAATTTACAGGTGCGACATATTTCAAGTCGTCTTTTGTACTCATTTGATTTTGCGAATAACATTTGCTCTTATTTTAGTTTTAATTGAATCAATTGTTCGGTATAAAAATACCGTTGGTATACCGGTCTGTTTAGAAAATTCACGATATGTGAATCCTTCGAAGATATATTCTTGAAATATCAATCGCTCGAACTCGGTTAAGCGACTTATAAGAATGTCCAGTTGTTCGTTTGTCATTCGTGCGCCCAACCACGTCTTGTCGACTTCGTGAGCGTATTCTTTGAAGTCGCGTCGGTTTCTGTTCCAGGCAATCGTTTGACGGTAAAATGGCGACGTTGGACTATTGACCGCAAGATACATAACACGAATGAGATAAAACTCGAAGTCGCCTGTGTCGATAAGATTTTCAATGTGCTTTGAACCAAACATAGAAAGCAAAGAATCGTGAAGCAAATCTTCGTAGTAGTCCTCGCCTCGCGAAATGTTTTTCGCAAGTTCTTTGAACTTTTTATAGTTACCTTCTATGTAATGGTCAAGTGTCACTCATTAAAATATTCATCAATAATTTTGATTGCTTCCTCGTTTCCCTTACAAATATACGAAGCATAGCCTCTGTTTCGCAATTGTTCCTGCCACCGCTTTTGTTCTGGCGATGCAACACCCCCTTTTTCTTTCTTCATCTCAATAGCAAGACCGAAGAACGATCCGCGTGGTTCGTAGATGAACAAGTCGGGAAAGCCTTTGACGTAACCGGTACGCTTCATTTTGATTGCTTGCAAGTAACTCGTTCTCATTCCACCTGCTGAAGCGCAATACAACGCGTCGGGATATGCTAAACGAAGGTACTTTATTACTATTTCTTGTTGGTTCGATTCGCTTTCGGGTGTTGCTTTACGCTTCACAACACTTTTTTTATAAGTTTTCTTAAAAGTTTTTACGTTCATTTTCAATTAGTTAGAAATTATTTTCAATTTATTTTCATTTTATGTATTGACTTTCGGAAAAGTTAGCATACTTTCGTACTCAACAAACCAAAGATAAACAAAAACAAAACAACGATGAGAACAAAAATTGAAAGCAGAGTAAACTTTAGCGGACTTTCTGTAAGAATTGACGAATTTCTTAAATTGTGGGCTACCTATGCAGGTTGCTCTATCAAAGAAGTTCCTTTCAAAAGAGATTTACGCGGTTGGAATGACGGTCATACCAGTATGCAGCCGAAAAAAACTATCGCGTGTTACGCGTGGAGCAGGGAGGAAGGCAATCAATGTGTTGGTGTGTATGAAATTTGGGAGCGTAAAGATGGTTGCAGCATCGAGTGTTTCAAGTTTAACACTATCGAAGATTATAATCAATACGATCCTTGTCAAGATAGCCCCGACGCTATTAAGCGCGAAATCGGATTATGCGAAAATTATCATACAGGAATTTAATCAACTCAGGGGCGCGGCTGACCAACGCGCATTAACTAAAACCAAATAACCAAAAACAAAACAATTATGGAGCAATTAACACCACAATCAAAATCTTTCATCTCTGAAAAGATTCAAGAACTTCAATTAGAAAAAGAGAAATGTCAAGATGCGTTAAATCGCATTTCATTTACTTCTCTTCAGCAAATGCTACTTATTGAAATAGAACTTATAGATGTTCAAATCAATTTACTTAAAACCAAATAAAAATCAAAGCTATGTATCAAGTAACAAAAACCACACACATCGCAGGACAACCAATAAGAATTGATTGGTCTTACGAATTCAACGACGAGAACAAAGCAATCAATTGCTTAATGGAACACGCTTCCGACCTTTCACTTGAAGTACGCGAGGATATGTACTACGCATCTTGCGAAGGCAATAAGCCAGAGACAGAAATCGAAATCGTTCAATACTCATAAACAAAAACAAAATGAAAAAAACACTACTCTACATCGCGCTGTTATTCGCAGGAATGTTAATCGCTGGAACGATTGACGAACAAACAAGACAATTAGAACAACAACCAAACCACACAACAAAATGAAAGTAGAACTAATTCAAAAAACCACCTTAACCGATATGTACTACAAGATTGTAGTCAACGGAGAGTTTCATATGTCGTACAACGACTACGACGAAGCGGTGCGCGCTTACGACCGCATCAAGACAGCCATTCCACGCGAAGAAATCATCTTATCAAAAGAAATCTAAAACCAACAAACAAAATGAACAATGAAAACAAATGCAAAACTCCACTTCTATTTCCAGAAGACATCAATGAAATTCAAGAAGCTATTATTGTCGCCCAAAATTATTGGGGTGATAAGAGAAATGGAACATTGGATTGGGATTCGTATTGTGCGTTCCGAATTGACAAACTTGAACGAGTATTCAAGCACCTTGTTACAACGCATTGGAAAGAACTACCAGAGCCACCAAAAGAAATCTAACTTTGTTTGCGTTTATTCTTCAGCGTCAGCGTACAACTTAACGCACAACGAGGTCGCAGACAACATTGAGAAATGTCAAAAACTTTCAGAAGCGCGTTGGAACGATGAACTAATTGAATACATTTGTAACCACTAAAATCAAATAACTATGTACTGTCCAAAAATCACTTACTGTTTTAACGACGACGACATTCGAACGTTGAACGAAAGAATCAAAGTAATTGCCAACAACTACAACGACGACCAAACCGGTTGGTTCGAAGTGGACCAAGAACAAAACCTCGTGTTCATCGACGACCTTGACAATATGTACACCATTAATTTGCGCGGACGTTTCTTTCGCAACGACGATCCTGAATTTGACCTTGACTTCGTGACATTAGAAAAAGACGGTGTCTCATTTAGCTTTGACGTTAACATTTTTGACGACCATATCTAAATGGGTTACTTCAAACGAATCAACGAGCAGTCGGACATTCACGACAGCCAGTTGCGACACATCGAAAGCGACCACGAACTCGCTATAAAGTTCGAACAATATCTAAATTCATTTAATAACAACCAAATAAACAACAACATGAGCATTATTGCCCAACAAACAAACAACGGCGGAGGTCAAACAGTACCTGCTGGAACACATGTAGCACGTTGCTACCAAATCATTCACATCGGCACAATCGTCGACACCTATCAAGGTGAAGAAAAGTTAGTGAACAAGGTTCGCTTAGTGTTCGAACTACCACTTGAAACGGCTGACTTCGGCAAAGGTGAACAACCGTTTTCAATCGGTCGTGACTTCACTTTGTCAATGCACGAAAAGAGTGGGTTACGCGCTTTCGTTCAATCTTGGCTTGGTAAGGCAATGTCCGATTCTGAAGCGTCTAAATTCGACATCGGTACTTTGTTAGGCAAAGAAGCAATGGTGTCCGTAATGCATCGCACAGCGAACACAGGACGTAACTACGCAGACTTAAAAGGAGCGTCGCCACTTGCAAAAGGAATGACTTGCCCACCACAGGTGAACGCAGCGTTCTTATTGGACTACGATTCGCAAGACTTTGACCTTCGATTCAAGATGCTTCCAGAGTGGCTACAAAACAAAGTAAGTTCGTCTGCTGAATTTAGCCAGCGACTTGACAAAGCTGCGGATCAAATGAACAAAGCGAAGGCAATGCTTGAACAAAGCGGTCTGATAAGTTCAACGGACGACACAGACGACATGCCGTTCTAAATTAATATGAGAGGGTTGAAATATACCCTCTCTTAATCTTAAAACCTACAAAATGAAAAAATTAGTAAGCCTTGAAAACCGCGTTGAGAAACTACTTAAGAAGTACAAATTTCTTCGCAACAATAATAAAGCGCTTTGCGTGAAAGTTTGGGAACAACAATTCGAAGAACGCAAAGATATAACAAGCAACTTCTTTGCTATGTACGAAAGCGGTAAGTACGTCAGCGCGGACAACATTACACGCATTGCACGTTTGGTTAAGCAACACAACGTTGAGTTGAGAGGAACGAACCACGACGACAATAAGAAGAAAGAGCAGTTGATTAAACCACTATTGAAGAAATGAATAAAGCAATCTACAAAACTCCGTTCGGTCGCCTTGTCAAGATTAACTTCAAGACAATGGCTAATTTCAAGAACGTTCTTCGAATAAGCGACCCAACGGCACGACTTTACGTTACACATCCAGAGCGAATGCGAATCAAAGACTTCAACAACATTTGTCTTCACACAGGTCTATCTCGCGAAGAAGTATTCAGCACCTTTACACCAACCAAATTAATAAACGAAGAAAATGACTAACGAGCAGATTAGACAAGAGATGATTGACATGATTCCTTTCAGGCATATGGAACGCTTCGAAACATTGTGGTTGATGTTAACACCACGCTACGAACGATTGACGACGGAGCAAATTAAGATACAACAGGAACTGGAGAACGAAAGAGAAATGTTTTGGTCCGCACTCGAAGACGTGACGTGTTCCGTTCTCGGTATCGAATCGCAGAAGTTGTACATGATTACACGAAAGCGCGAAATCGTCAACGCACGACAAATCATTTTCTTTATTGTCCGTCCGTGTTACTCACTTAGTCTTGATTCAATAGGCAAGCACTACGGCAAGGATCACGCAACGGTCATACACGGCATTCGCCAAGTGGCAGGACACATCGAGACCGACCGAGAGTTTCGCGCAACAGTTGAACGCATCTGTTTTATTTTAGACGAAATGGGTTATGCTAAACCAATGAAGTTTTTTACTAAATTTGTCGAGCATTTAGAACATCAAAAAGAACTTAAACTCAAAAAACAACTGAAAAGAAAATGAAAGACTATTGCAGAAATTGCGACGTAGATCAAATTGAGGAACGCATCGCGGACATTAAACACGGAAGCATTTTTTACGAGAACTGGGACAACTCGGACGTTCAAGAATTGTTCGAAGACGAAATAGGTCTTTGTTACGAATGCCATAAAGAAGAAAACGCGGACGACTTCAAAGGCGAAGGTTGGGACTAACTAAAACTAAATAACTATGGAAAAGAAAACAAAAAGAACGGTGTTCATCTACAACACCAAAGAAACAACAGAGCAAGAAGCCAAGTACATCGTCGACATTCTGAACTGTGATGACTCAATGCTATGGGATGAATCAGACCATGACGGAGTAGAAGTCTTTGAAGTGCCAGTTGAATCAAATGCAACTCAAGAAACATTTCAAGAATTTTTAGAAAGAGAAGGCTACGATAAAGGTAGAACCCAAGAGATATGGGAAGACGGTGCTAGAAGAGGTGCTGAATGGCAAAGAGAACAATTTAAATCTAAATAACTATGGAAAAGAAACAAACTGCGGTTGACGTATTAGTAAGCATACTAAACAAGGAAAATTTTGCTCCCGTATTAACTAATGAAGAAATACAACACTTCAAGCAAATGGAGAAGGAGCAAATTGAAATTGCATTTGCTAAATCATATTTAATTGGTTGTGAAGAAGTCAGTTATAATGATGCAAACAAAGCATCTGAGAACTACTACAATGAAACTTATGGAGAAACTAAAAACTAAATAACTATGGAAAATACAATACAATTAGCATCAGTTAAGGCACAAGCAAATCCTCCATATGTAGGTAAGTATTGCATAGGAGGTTATGGTGGAGTGTGTATCTCCTTTACAAAAAAACCTAACTTCTTTCATCGTACAATGATGAAGGTATGTTTAGGATGGGAATGGACTGACATAACCAATAACTAAATAACTATGGAAAAGAAACAAACTGCGGTTGAATGGTTGGAATGGCAAATCAATCTTGGATTATCTGAGAGAGGTTTAATTAGTGCTATCAAAGAAGCCAAGCAAATGGAGAAGGAGCAGATTGAAATGGCTTGTAACCAACAAGAATTTGAGGATATTGATGGTCTTGGAATCTGCGAAACAATTTCTAAAGGTCAACTATACTACAACGAAACTTATGGAGAAACTAAATACTAAATAACTATGGAAAATACCGATAAACCATCTAAAGAACTTCCAACTGATGAGGAAATATATGAACTTGCTGAAAAAATATTAGCGGTTGATTATCTTAGTTTCACTGAAGGTGCTAAATGGATGAGAGATAAAATAAAAGGAGGTAACAATGAGTAAACAAACTGCCGTTGAATGGTTGGAAAGTCAAATCAATCTTGGATTATCTGAAAGAGGTTTAATAAGTGCTTTTAAAGAAGCCAAGCAAATGGAGA